>Ga0214919_10006655_pt1 | contig 15799 bp, 15 predicted proteins | sample LL1503_MetaG_FD_177994 | JGI IMG/M metagenome (GOLD analysis project Ga0214919, IMG submission 177994) | Freshwater microbial communities from Lake Lanier, Atlanta, Georgia, United States - LL-1503 | ecosystem: Environmental > Aquatic > Freshwater > Lake | place: USA: Georgia | collected... | reverse complement strand
CACCGACTCGACCTACTCGGCAGTCCACAGCAGATTGATATCGAAGAAGACCTACGACTCTGGCTGGCCTCGCTGGAGGAGCCGCTGGCCTGAACAAAAAAGTCCGCCGGGCGCCACTGCTACACTAAGAAATGCTTATTCCCAGATAGCTCAATTGGCAGAGCAAGCGGCTGTTAACCGCTAGGTTGCAGGTTCGAGTCCTGCTCTGGGAGCCACTGGCTCCGTAGGAACTGCGATTCCTTCTCCCCCAAAGTACGGCGAACACGTCGGATACCCGCGTTCGAGCGACTAGATCTCGCTCTATCGCGCCTGTCGTTTCACGAACAACCACGATAGGATTCTTGCTATTCGTAGGTTCTGGGGGAAGTCAACGTGAGAGTGCCAAGTGTCAAGTTCCAAGTGGGCTCTACGGTGGCGGGCGTCCTTCTGCTTCTCGCCGGCGTAGCGGTCCCGATTAAAGCCAGTGCGGCACTTAAGAGTCACGCCATCGGATCCACGACCACGACCACGACCTCATCGTTCTGCGCACTGAAAACCTGCACGAGCACACTCGTCACGATTCCCGAAGCGAGGAAGGGTGGCATAACGCCCGTGGCCCCGGCGGGCGCAACCGATCTGTATCGCTGTACTTTCTTCGACCCTCACCTGACCGCTGACCAAATGTTGATTGGTAGTACGTTTCACGCACAAAACCACGGAACGGTTAAGAAGCCCGTCATCGAAATCCATCACGCCATCTTGTTCCAGGTCCCGCCAAATCAGGTAGCCGCAGTCAAGGCCATCGGGTCATCGTGGCCCTGTTTCAGTGGGCCCACCCCAGCCGATACGTTTGCCGAACTGAGCAACTTCCAGTCTGTAGCGGGGTGGGCACCCGGCTCTGTATCGGCCACGCGGCCAACTGGATACGGCGTGAACATTCCGGCCGGTTCAGGCTTCATTCTTCAGCTGCACTACAACCTGTTGGCCTCCAAGGCCAAGGACAACTCTTCGTGGTCTATCAATATGACCCCGACGGCCGAGAGCGGACTCACCCCGTTATTGGGATGGCCCCTAGTGGCCCCCCCCGACTTGCCGTGCCCTGCAGGCAGTAGTGGGACGCTATGTACTCGTGGTAATTCTCTCAAAGATCTCTCTAAGCGCTTCGGTGCGAGCGCGGTCAACTTTGTGAATCTCATTGAGTTCGTCTGTAAAACCGCCGCCACGACGGCTGGTGACACCCAGTGGCAAACGCCAACATCGACCTCGTGTATTTGGCGGCGTTCAACTGTTTCTCAGCCGATAACCGTACACACCATTGGCGCGCACATGCACCTACTCGGCAAAACATTGTCCGTTGAGTTATGTCATACCGATAAGACGTGTACCAATCCAAGCAAAGTCGTCGGACTTTTTGTCGGTAGTTACAACTTTGACGATCAGCGCGCCTATAACGTGCCACCGACCGTTATTCAACCCGGTGACTACGTGAAAGTCACGTGTACGTACGATCCAAAGTTACGCAAACTTAATCCCCAGACCAAGAAGCTTCCGGCAAGATTTATCACGTGGGGTGACGGATCGAGCGATGAAATGTGCCTCTCAACGATTGGCTATTCACAAGGTGCCGGCACTTGAGGCTGACGGTTACCACGCCTGTTAATAACGACAAAGACGTATTTGATTCCGTGGTGGGCAGTTTGAGAAACCATTACCGGAGAGTGCCTTACAGCGGCGATAGCCTCTGCCTGCTGCACAAATGCGGTCCAAGGTAATTAGGGGGCGACAGATGAAGCTGGGTCGGTTAGTAAGAGAGATGCGATTCGCCTCACGCATGCCTTGGTACCTCGGTTCGATGCATGACACCATTCTGGAGTCGCGCAATCGAGAGCGCATGTTGGCCAGCCCTAATCCTCTTAACCATGCGGGACGAAAGCACTTTTCGCAAGCGGACGAAGATGGTATTACGCTCGAGATTTTCCGCCGCTTAGGTGTGTCTAAGGGAACATTCGTCGAGTTCGGCGTCGGTGATGGGCTGGAAAATAATTCGCTGGTCTTGATTTCTCTGGGTTGGCGTGGCATCTGGATTGGTGGTCAGAAGCTGGCATTTGAAATCGATCCGAAATGGAAGACCTTCCGATTCCTCAAGAGTTGGATAACCAGAAACAATATTGTTGAGACGCTGAATTCCGGACTCGACGGCTTCGAGCAGCCCGATTTCATCTCTTTGGACTTCGACGGCAACGATCTCTACCTCGTGAAGGAGATTTTGGATGCAGGATTCCGTCCGAGTCTCTTCGTTGTCGAATTCAATGGGAAGTTCCCTCCGGGTGCGGAGTTCTCGATTGCGTACGATGAGCAGCACATGTGGGACTTCGAGGATTATTTTGGGGCGTCCCTAACTTCATTTATGAAGATCTTTGAACCATCGGGATACTTCCTCGCTGCCACCAATTCCTTCACGGGAGCGAATGCGTTCTTCGTACTCGAGACGCATCGCCAACTCTTCTCTGATGTGCCACAGGATTTGAACCTTCTCTATCAGGAGCCCTGGTACGACATTTATTACCGGCACTTGCACTCCAAGGTCGGCAAGACGGTTCGCCGCATGATTGAAATGAACGAAAGCCGCTCCACCTAGCGCCCCCTTGGAGTCGTCCGAGGTTGGGAAAGTAGGGTTGTGGTGTTGTTGCCTCGGGTAGCGACACGTTTTGGGGCTGTAGCTCAGTGGTTAGAGCGCGGGACTCATAATCCCTTGGTCGTGGGTTCGATCCCCACCAGCCCTACTAGTGGTTTCTGTTGACGTGCTAGCGGGCTTCGATACTCCCGCCGGTAAGAAGTGAACAGATAGGTGGCACTGCTGGGGTGTTCGCCCGTGGTTCCCCAAGGTCGGGACTACGGTTCCTACACTTGTGTGATGGACATATTTACTGGACTTTTGGCCGATGCAGAGCAGCTCCTTCCAGACGCGATAGCGATGCGGCGGGATATACACCAACACCCCGAACTGGGCAACGACCTTCCTCGCACCCAGGCCAAAGTCCTCGAGGCGCTCCAAGGGCTTGGGCTTACGATTACGACGGGCCAGGCGCTCAGTAGTGTCATCGCCGTGCTCGAGACCGGTCGACCAGGTCCGACCGTTTTGCTCCGCGGCGACATGGACGCACTCCCGATGCCGGAAGACACGACGGAGCCCTTCAAGAGTGTCGTTGACGGGGCGATGCACGCTTGTGGCCACGACTCTCACACTGCCATGTTGGCCCACGCGGCCAAGCTCCTCGTGGCTCGGAAGGACGACCTCAAGGGTCGTGTCGTTTTTATGTTCCAACCCGGTGAAGAGGGCCACGGCGGTGCGGAAATCATGATTACTGAAGGCGTCTTGGAGATCGCGGGCAAGCCAGATCTCGCAGTGGCAATTCACGTCACGCCTTCACTACCCAACAAGATGATTGGCACCCGCGGGGGCACCATTATGGCCTCCTCCGACGAAATCACGATTGACATCGTGGGTCGTGGCGGACACGCATCACAGCCCCACGTCGCCCTAGATCCAATTCCAGTCGCCTGCGAACTGGTGATGGCCATCCAGTCGATGGTGACACGAAAAATCAACGCTTTCGACCCGGCCGTAGTCACCATTGCTCACGTGACGGCCGGCACCACCAGCAACGTCATTCCCGAGCGAGCGCAGATCCACGGCACTATTCGCACCGTCTCAGCCTTCACCCGTGAACTGGTTCGCAACGAGCTAGAGCGGTTGACTCACGGTATCGCTGCGGCGCACGGCACCACGGCAGAATTCAAGGTACGCCTGGGCTACCCCGTTACCGTGAACGACGTCGACGTGGCTCAATGGTCGAGGGATGTCGCTACGGGACTACTCGGGAGTGGCTTTGCTATCGAAATGCCCACGCCCGTCATGGGGGCAGAGGACTTCAGTTACGTTCTAGAGCAAGTGCCAGGGGCCATGCTCTTCTTGGGTGTTTGCCCGGACGGGGTGAACTTCTTCGAAGCAGCACCCAACCACTCCAACCGCATGACAATTAATGAGTCGGGAATGGCGGCCGGTATTGCGCTCTACGCTGGGGTGGCACTCGCCAAGAGTCAAGAGGCCTAGCGAACCGCAATTAAGGGATCGCTGGCGACTCGACTCGCGACACCTGAGGGTCCTACCGGTCGACTGCCGCGCAACGTGATGCGACGCATACGTCGATCAACATTTTCGTAGTCGTCAGTCGCGTAATGCATGGTCGCCTGGTTGTCCCACATCAACACGTCGCCGAGTTGCCAGTGGTGGCGCAACGTGAACTCCGGCTGCACCTGGTGGGCGTAGAGGAGTCGTAATAAGTGCTCGCTCTCAATCCGCGAGCAGCCCACGAGGTGCGAAGTGAAGCCGGGGTTGACAAAGAGATTCGGACGACCGTTCTTGGGATGGATTCGCACTACGGGGTGAATAATTGGCGGCTGCTTCTTCGCCAGTTCGTAGAGGTAGTCGGCATCGTCGCGCGTGAGAGCCGAGTCAAAGGGTTCGCCCCAGTAGGCGAGCGGAGCAATGCGGTGGACGGCTTCGAGTTCCCGTACGGCCTCACGAAGGACGGGGTTTAGTTTGGCGTACGCCGTTCGAGTGTCTGACCACAGCGTGTCGCCGCCGAAAGGTGGCACGGCGTCGGCCACAAGGATCGACATCTGGGGTGGGTTCTCGATGAAGGTGACGTCGGTGTGCCACATCGCGTTCTTGCCACCCTGGGCCGCATCGAGGATCAGCATTTCGGGGTAGTCGGGGTGCCCGGGAACGACGGGATGGGCCGGCGTGGGTTCACCCATCAAGTGGGCCAGTCGTGAGTGTTCGGCGTGCGTGAGGTGCTGACCACGAAAGACCAGTACGAGGTGCTCGGCGAGTAGATCGTGAATCTCGCCAACGTCGGTGACGTCTCGCAGGAACTGACCGGAGAGTTCCGCGCCAAAGGCGCCGGTAATCGGGGTTGCAGTCCACGTTGCCGGTGCCATAGTCCCTCCTCAAGAATCCCTATCAAAGTAGTAGGGAATGAAAAGTTCCCACCCCAAATGTGCTCGGTTGTCACGGAATTGCAACACACCACGACTCTCATGGAAGACCTAAAACTCCTGATTGAAGGGTAAAAGTTCGAATACCTGACTAAATCAGTAAGGTATGTTGCAATTAAGGAGACTCCACGATGCTTGAAAACGCTCGCCAAGAGACATCTGTAGAAGTAGTTAAGCGCGCCAGTGACTATCTGCGCGGCACGCTGCTCGAAGAAATGGATAACGCCAGTCCGAAGTTTGATGGTGATTCCGAGCAGCTGCTGAAGTTCCACGGCGTCTACGCTCAGGACAATCGTGATGTGCGCCGCGAACGCAGCTTGGCCGGCGAAGAACTCGAACACATCTTCATGACGCGTGTCGTGGTGCCGGGTGGCTTTCTCACGAGTGAGCAGTGGTTGGCGCTGGACACGGCTTCTGACACCGTCGCCGATGGCACGATTCGTCTCACTACGCGTCAGGCGATTCAGTACCACGGCACTATCAAGAGCGGCCTTCAGCCGCTGGCTCGTCAGCTGGATGATGTGTTGATGACCTCCTTTGGTGGTTGCGGAGACGTTGTACGTAACGTCGTCATGTGCCCCGACCTACAAATCCCCGAAGCCGATCCCTATATCGTCGACGTCGCCAACGCCATCGCCGAGAGATTTCGCCCCACGACCACGGCCCACTGGGAGATCTTCGTGGATGGTCAGCGAGCTGCGAGTCGCGAAGTAGTCAACGAACACTCCTTCTACGGAGACACGTACCTCCCTCGTAAGTTCAAGATCGCCATTGCTCACCCCAATGAGAACTGCGTCGATGTTTTCGCGCAGGACCTCGGCTTGATTCCTGGAACTCACCCCACCCTCGGGGAGGGTTTCACCTTCATCGTTGGTGGTGGACTCGGCCGCAACTACGCCCACGAGCACACCTTCGCACGTCTCGGCGAGGTGCTGGGTTTTGTTCCTCGCGCCAATGTTGAAGAAGTCATCGCGGCCGTCGTTGATGCCTACAAGGATTTGGGCGACCGCACCGACCGCAAGCGGGCCCGCCTGAAGTACGTCCTGGCCGACGCCGGACTCGAGGCCTTCCGAGGCGAGATTCACGCACGTCTCGGCTACGAACTGGCCGAAGCACTCCCTCTTCCCGCCAATTTCGACCGCAGTGACCACCTCGGCTGGCACGGGCACGATGACGGTACCTGGCGAGTTGGCGTTCGCGTTGCCGCTGGTCGTATCCGTGACGATGAGACGAGTCAGACCCGAACGGCGTTGCGCAAAATCGCTCAAGCGCTTCCGGTCAAGTTCTTCCTCACCCCTCAACAGGACATCGTTATTGATGGTGTCAGTGCTGACGAGCGTCCGTTCGTTGATCAGCTCCTACGTGATGCATCGGTACGTGAGGCGGAGGTGCTGGGTTCGATTGAGCGCACCGCGCTGGCCTGTCCCGCTCTACCAACCTGTGGTCAGGCGTTGACCGAGTCTGAGCGAGTGCTCGACTCCGTCGTCACTCAGTTCGAATCGGCTCTCTCGAGTCGGGGCTTGGAGCGCCGTCCCGTGGCGCTGCGTATGACGGGATGCCCCAACGGCTGTGCCCGCCCGGCCGTCGCCGAAATTGGCATCGTGGGTCGCACGAAGTCGACCTACGACATCTACGTTGGTGGATCTCGCCAGGGCGATCGGCTCGCCACCCTGTTTCACGAGAAGGTCAAGCTGGCCGACTTGGCAGACACCGTTGCACCACTCTTTGACGCGTGGCAGAGCGATGGAGCCGACGACGAATCTTTTGGTGACTTTGCGAATCGTTGGAGCGTCAAGTGACCGTCCAGCTGGTAGGCGCCGGTCCCGGTGAGGCCGATCTTCTCACGGTCCGGGCCGCTCGCGCCATCGCGGCCGCCGAAGTCGTTGTCTTTGACCGCCTCGTCGATCGTTCGGTCCTCGATCTCATCTCGCCGCTGGCTGATCGTTACGACGTTGGCAAGACGCCGGGGCAGTCTTCCAGTCAAGAGGCGACCAATGAGTTGCTGATTGAACTTGGTCGCTCGGGCCGCCGCGTGGTCCGCCTCAAGGGTGGCGACCCCTTCGTCTTTGGTCGAGGTGGGGAAGAGGCACTCGCTCTCACCAGTGCCGGTATCGACTTTGAAATCATTCCGGGACTCTCGTCATCGCTCAGCGGCCCACTGGCCGCCGGCATTCCAGTGACCCACCGGGGCATCTCGCGGGGTGTGACGATTGTTACGGGTCACTTAATTGATGGGGAGTGCAACTCCTTTGTCCACTTGGCCAATCCCGAGTTGACGCTCGTGGTGCTGATGGGTGTCGCTCACCGGGCGGAGATTGCCCGACAGCTCGTCGTTGGGGGTTTGACGCCAGACACACCGGTGGCCGTTATTGAGCGCGCCTACACCTCCTCGCAGCGCACGGTGCGCACTACGTTGCAGCGGCTCGGCTCAACCGAGATTGCCAATCCGGCCATCATCGTGATTGGCGCCGTTGCGGCCATGTCGCTCAACGACATCACCACAGAGTTGGCCACGGCGGCCTGGTAGTGCTGCCTCTCGCATTTAATCTCACGGGCAAGCGCGTCCTCGTCCTCGGGGCCGGTCGTGTCGCCGGCAGCAAGATTGCCCTGCTCGATGCCGCCGGAGCCGACATCACGGTCATCACGACGGAGGTCTTGGAGCCAGTGCCCGACTCGGCCACGTTGCTGCTGCGCCCCTATCAGCCGGGCGACCTCGCGGGTTTTCAGCTCGTGATCTCCGCTACCGGGGTGGGATCAGTGAATGATCAGGTCGTCGAAGAAGCCAAGGCTCGCGGTATCTGGCTCAACGTCGTGGACGACCCCTCCCGTTGCGACTTCTACTTCACCGCCGTCCATCGAGACGGTCCCGTCATCGTCTCGGTCTCAACGGAAGGCTCGGCACCGGCGTTGGCGCAGTATGTTCGCGATCTCGTGCGGTCCGCACTGCCCAAGAATCTCGGCGGGGTGGCGCGTCGACTACGAAGCGAGCGTGACTCGATGCACGATGAGGGCATCTCAACCGAGAGCATCTCGTGGCGGGCCCGTATTGATGAACTAGTTGCCGAGGAAACGACGACTGATTAGTTCAGTGGTTCAATAACGACGGCCGTGCCGTAGGCGAGAATCTCTTGGTAGATACCGCCTAACTCGTTGGAGTCAAAACGCATGGCGATGATGGCGTTGGCGCCAGCCTGGCGAGCATTTTCAGAGAGCCGCTCCATCGCCTCTTCGCGAGCCTCAGCCAGCTGCTTGGTCATTCCGGCCAATTCGCCACCCACGATGGACTTAAGCGATGCCCCAATCTGAGAGCCGATGTGGCGGGTGCGCACGGTGAGCCCTGAGACTTCACCAATCAGCTTGGTGATCTTGTAGCCCGGCGCGTCGTTGGTGGTAACAATCAGCATGATGACTCCTCGGTTTGGGGGTGCACGCCCAGTCTATGTTTGGCGTGGTCAACTGGGGCATGCAGCAATTCCGCCTCGCTCTGGCCGCACTCTGCGCCATGTCCCTGTTGCTCCTTGGGGCCACGCGAAGTTCGGCCACGCAGAGTTCGATAACGGTCACCGAGTCGTGTGCATCCCAATCGTTGGCCGATGGCGTCAACGCCGCGGGCGTGGCCCGAGTCGTAGCCGTGACGGGGTTTGCTTGCGAAGGCTCGTGGGCTTACCTGTGGGCCGATATGAATGTCGGTACCGAAACTATTGGGGTTACCATGGTGCTGAAATGGCGGCCCGACCTCAACAGTTGGTGGCCCACTGACCGTGCGGTGACCTGCGTGGAAGGACGTTTGCCAGAGACCATCTACCGGCAGGGTTGTTTTTCTAACTAGACGATCTCGACGCCGATAATGCTGGGCGCGGGGAATCCCTGGGCCTCGCAGAGCAGTCGGTAGACATTGTTGATGAACTCGGCATCCCAGACGGAAATGACGTTGCCGTCGGCGTCGAGGTTCTCGTTCTTGCCAAAGATGGCGAAGAAAACGTCGGTCACTTCGGTATTGCTCGCCGGCACGTTCAACGTGTGGGTCGATCCGGCCGGTTCAAAGAGATAGCTACCGGCCTGATTGACCTCGGGGAACTCGAGGTAGTGCCACGAGCCGCTCAACGTGAAGGCGTAGACGTCGCCGGTGTGTCGGTGCGTCATGACCTGGTAGCCGGGCTGAAAGCGGGTGCGAACGACCCAGAGGTCGCGGGCGAGGTCGATGTGGAGCACCTGCATGGAGGAACCGTCACCAATGTCCACGAAGGGCAAGTCGTTCTGTCCGACGTGGAGAGCCTTAGGAATGATGTCGAACATGATTCTCCTTACTGAGTTCGCTTGGGAGGCCGTGGGAAGAACGAGCTCGTGGTGGCAATGTACTCCTCGTAGCCGGCCCGAGTCTTCTTCAACTTGCGCTCCAACATGGGCTTACCCGAGAGGTTGGCGACGAGGTAGATCATCAACAGGGCCGAGCCGATGGTGGTCCATCCCCAGGGCACGGAGCAGGCTACGACGTAGTAGCCCGTCCACAAAACGGCCTCGCCGAAGTAGTTGGGGTGACGGGTGTACTTCCACAGTCCTCGGTTCATCGTCGTGCCGTGATTGTCCGGGTTGGCAATGAATCGTCGGAGCTGGTCGTCCCCAATGGCTTCAAAGCCAAATCCGATGAGGGCCAAGGCTAGGCCGACGACGGTGAGAGCGGGGAGCGTTACGTGATTGGCAAAGGCCACGAACTGGAGGGGAATAGAGACCAAGAAGAGCAGCGTGCCCTGGGTGAAGTAGATAATTTTAAGGGCCTTCACGTTGTCGTTCGATCCCTTGGTGTTAGCCAGAATGGCCACGTACCGAGTGTCTTCGCCAGTGCCTCGCTGACGCAACGCGAGGTAGATCGAGAGGCGTAGCGACCACAGGGCCACCGCAATGAGGAGTCCCAGGTGCAGCCAGTGATCAACGGCGTGATTCGAAAGATGCATTGATCCCATCTCCGGGGCACTCTTGAGATGGCTCACGAACAAGCTTTCGAGAAGCACCACGAGGAAGCCCGAGCCCCAAAAGACGTCAATGATGGCGTGACGCTTAACGACCAATGAGGTAGCGAAGGCCAGCAGGGCCCAGGCCAGCGCCGTGAGGAAGGCGAAGGGAAGATTGTTAAGAAACCACGATAAGTGCATGGCGTTGTTTTAGCAGGAGGTGGAAGAGTTCGCGCACCAGGTCGTAGCCTGAGGGGGTAATGAAGCGTCGTGGTTTCCTCTCTCTAGCCTGGGTCGCCCTGCGCGATCTGCTCGACCAAAAGACGAGCTTTGGTCGCCTCGCCGCTGTGCACGTAGGGATGACGGTCGGAGACACCTTGGTCACCGTCTCTCTCGCCGGCTCACTCTTCTTCTCCGTCAGCCCCACTGAGGCCAAGAGCAAGGTACTGGCCTACCTGCTTTTGACCTTTGCCCCCTTTGCCGTGGTATCGCCAATCCTGGGACCTCTGATAGATCGGTCCGTCAACGGTCGTCGCATCATCGTGGCCGTTTCCGGTCTCAGCCGCGTCCTGCTCTGTTGGATGATGAGTCGTCACTTGAACTCCTGGCTCTTATTTCCGGAGGCCTTCGCCGTCCTCGTGGCCTCCAAGCTCTACGTAGTGACCCGAGGCACACTCGTGCCCGAGATGGCCCGTACCGATCAGCTGGTCCAACGAACCGACACGCTGGATGAGTCGGGTTGGCCGATTACGAACCGTCCCGTCACAAGTAACAAGGGGTTCGCGGGCTTCAACGCGCAGCTGACCCTACTCGGCACCGGAGCGGGCTTGATGGCCGGCGTGCTGGGTGGCGCGATTTTGAAGGCACTGAGTGCCTCGAGCGTGCTCCAGTTCGCGGCACTCGTCTTTTTGTTGGCCGGAGTGGCGAGTTTTCGGCTCCATAAGGCCTCGCCGTTGCGTCAACGGACCACGGTCACGGCGTGGGAGTTAGCCCACGATGGCGTGAACCACGTGGAAGTGACGTGGGGGTTAACGGCCATGGCGCTCCTACGCTTCGCCATTGGTTTCCTCGGTTTCTTGTTGGTCTTTGGGCTCCGCAACCAGCAGGCCTCACTCACGTGGTACGCGTGGGCCCTCGGGATGACGGGTCTCGGATCCTTGGTGGGACTGGCGATTGTGACTCGCTTTCACGGCACCCGTGACGACTCCACCTTGCTGGCCTGGTCCCACGTTGTGCTCGCCATCGTGGCCGGCTACCTCGTGTGGAACCCTTCGCTAATTGGTCAAGTGTTGCTCTCGGGGGTCATTGGCCTCGTGGGGGCCGTGGCCCAGCCAAGCTTTGACTCGATAACTCAGCAGCACGTTGCCCCGGGACACCAGGGCCGGACCTTCGCGAAGTTCGCCGTACGCCAGCAGTTACTTTGGGTCGTGGGCGCAATAATCCCCGTCGCGATAGCGATGGAGTTCACTATCGGCGACGGGGTTATTGCAGTTATCTGTTTGACGACTGGCCTGGTGTACGGGCTCGGTCGGCGCTTCGCGCGCTAGTTACTTCAGTCGAGCTTCGAGAGCATCAACCTGGGCGTGCAAAGTAGCGGGCAGGTGGTCACCAAAGGTAGCGAAGTGCTCGCGGATGCTGCCAATTTCGGTCCGCCACTCGTCGAGGTTGACTGTCAACAGTTCGTTGAGGTCGTCGTCGGAGACGTTCAGGCCTTCGACGTTGATGGCCGACTTCTTCGGTACGAAACCAATTGGAGTCTCTTCAGCTTCACCACGACCGGCGCAACGCTCAAAGACCCACTCGAGCACGCGGCTGTTCTCGCCGTACCCGGGCCAGAGCCAGCGACCGTCGTCACCCTTACGGAACCAGTTCACGTAGAAGATCTTCGGGAGCTTGCTGGCGTCAGCCACGGCACCCATCTTCAGCCAGTGGCCGAAGTAGTCGGCCATGTTGTAGCCACAGAAGGGCAGCATGGCGAAGGGGTCGCGACGCAAGTTGCCAACGGCACCGGCGGCAGCGGCCGTGGTCTCGGAAGCCATGATCGAACCGAGGAACACACCGTGGTCCCAGTCGAATGACTCGAACACAAGGGGGATCACACTGGCGCGACGACCACCGAACAAGACGGCGTCGATTGGTACGCCGGCGGGGTCTTCCCACTCGGCGGCAATGGCGGGGTCTTGGGCGGCTGGGGTCGTAAAGCGGGCGTTGGGGTGTGCGGCCGGCGTGCCGGACTCCTTGCTCCAGGGCTGACCCTTCCAGTCGGTCATGCCTTCTGGCGCGTCTCCCATGCCTTCCCACCAGACGTCGCCGTCAGCGGTGAGGGCCGTGTTGGTGAAGATGGAGTTGGCCTCAATCGTGTACATCGCGTTGGGGTTGGTGTCCATGTTCGTACCGGGGGCCACGCCGAAGAATCCAGCTTCAGGGTTGATGGCGTAGAGGCGGCCATCGGGACCGGGCTTCATCCAGCAGATGTCGTCACCGACCGTCTCGACCTTCCAGCCGGGCAGGGTGGGAATCAACATTGCGAGGTTGGTCTTGCCGCAGGCACTCGGGAAGGCGCCGGTGACGTACCGGGTCTCGCCCGCAGGGCTGGTGAGCTTCAAGATCAACATGTGCTCGGCGAGCCAGTTCGCGTCGCGAGCCATGGTGGAGGCGATGCGAAGCGCGAAGCACTTCTTACCGAGCAACGCGTTACCGCCGTAGCCCGAACCGTAGGAGATGATCTCCTTGGTCTCGGGGAAGTGGACGATGTACTTGTTCTCTGCGTCGCAGGGCCACGGTACGTCAGCCTGGCCTTCGGCGAGGGGCATGCCGACTGAGTGCAGGCAGGGCACGAACTCACCCGTGTCACCGAGAACCTCGAGGGCACCCTTACCCATACGGGTCATGATGCGCATCGAGACGGCCACGTAGGCCGAGTCAGTGATCTCAACACCGATGTGCGAGATATTGGAGCCGAGTGGTCCCATGGAGAAGGGGACCACGTACATGGTGCGGCCCTTCATGGAACCAGCTAAGTAGCCCTTGAGGGTTTCGCGCATTGCCGCGGGCTCGGTCCAGTTGTTGGTGGGGCCGGCATCAGCTTCGTTCTGCGAGCAGATGTAGGTGCGGTCTTCGACGCGCGCGACGTCGCCGGGGTCGCTGGCGGCGTAGTAGCTGTTCGGACGCTTGGCGTCTGACAACTTGGTGAACGTTCCGTTATCAACTAGTAGTTGGCACAGTTCGTCGTACTCTTCCGCCGAACCGTCGCACCAGTGGATACGATCAGGGGTAGTGAGTGCTGCGACTTCTTCAACCCATTGGATGAGTCGTTGGTTGTTGGTTGGGGCTGACACCATTTCTTCTTTCTTTACGATCGTGACAAATCACGACGTCCATGAGGAACGCGGCGTTGCCCACGTCTAACTTCCCACCCGTCCCTTCTCAGGAACCAGTTAGGCGCGAGGATGCCGTCTTGGAGCGTATCGCTGCAATCCTGGGTCGGCGCACAATCCCTACCGGCGAGGTACACATTGGGGACGATGCCGCCGTTTTAGCCCCAATTGTTGGGGAAGCGCTGATTTCGACCGACGTCTGCGTCCTTGGGGTCCACCTCGACGGCAGCCTCTTCCCGCTCGAGGACCTGGGATTTAAGGCCGTGGCCTCAGCCGTCTCGGACCTGGCCGCCATGGGTGGTCGACCACGCGCGGCCGTGGTGGCCGTCTCTTCGCCACCCGGCACCGACCTCGAAGAGTTGCACCGTGGCATTGCCGACGCCGCCTCCATGACGAACTGTCCCATCGTCGGTGGTGACCTCACTCGTTCACGTGATGTTTCAGTGGCCGTCACGGTGATCGGTGAAACGCCTGGCAAGGGATCAATCCTGCGCACCGACGCCCGTTCCGGTGACACCATCTTTTTGACCGGGCCACTCGGTCGCTCGGCGGCCGGCCTCCGCCTGCGCCGGGCCGGTGCTCCGCTCGATCACCCACTCGTCGTGGCCCACCGCCGTCCCTGGCCCCGGCTCGAAGAAGGTTTGGCCGCTCGTCACGCCGGCGTGAACGCGATGATGGATCTCTCCGACGGCTTGGGACTCGACTTCAATCGATTAGCTGACGCTTCACGGGTTGGTTTTGTCCTCACCGACCTGCCGATCGCCGAGGGCTGCACCGAGTACGAAGCGATTGGGGGAGGCGAGGACTACGAACTCGTCATGACTACGGCCGATCCCGACCGACTGATTGACACCTACTTGCGCCGGGGACTTCGCGCACCCATCGCCATTGGATTGGTAGTACGTGACATGAACGTCCGAACACTTCGAGGGGAACCGTTACCTCGTGCCGGCTGGCAGCACGAGCTGTAACGAAACGGCTTAGGCCGAGTAGGTGCTGCGGACTGGCTTGGTGACTTTGCCGGAGCGCAGGCAGCCAGTGCAGACATTCACGCGGGTACGTGAACCGTTAATAACGGCACGAACGCGCTGAATGTTCGGGTCCCAACGGCGCTTGGTGCGGCGGTGGGAGTGGGAAACGTTCATACCGAAGTTGGGCTTCTTGCCGCAAAGTTCGCAAACTGAGGCCATGATGTTCGTTCTCCTAGAAAGTCTGAGGTCGGGGTAGGTCCAACACCCACCGCAATACCGGATTTCGATTGTAGCATTTCCCTCAATGGCCAATCTCACGACCCTGTCGGCTGCTGACCTCCACAAGGTCATCACTACCTACGCGGACCTTCTTCGTTCGCACAAAGAGGTCATAAACCGCCTAAATGTCTACCCCGTCCCCGACGGTGACACCGGCACGAACATGACCCTCACCATCGAGTCAGTGGTGGCCGAGCTACCCGAGTTGGCCGCCAACCCCGACATGCTGGCGGTCTGTAAGGCCGTCTCTCACGGATCGCTCATGGGTGCCCGTGGTAACTCCGGGGTCATCTTGTCGCAACTGCTCCGAGGTCTCATGGAGAAGTTGCGTGATAGCGACGCCATCGAGCCCGCGACCCTGGCCGACGCATTGACGCACGCCGATATCCTGGCCCGCCAGGCCGTAGTCCGTCCGATCGAGGGCACCATCTTGTCGGTGGCTCGCGCCGCCGCCGTTGGTGCGTCGAGTGCCACGGGATCTTTGGAGAACGTGGTTCGCTCGGCTCGCGGAGCGGCCGCGGCCGCGTTGGCCTACACCCCCGAACAGCTCCCCGTTCTAAAGCAGGCCGGCGTCGTTGACTCTGGTGGCACTGGACTGCTCTTGTTGCTCGACGCCTTTAGTCACGTCGTCACTGGTGACCCGTTGCCGATTGCCCCCGAACTCGACACGATCGAGGTGCACGCCCAAGAGCCGAGCAAGGAGCACGGCGAGGGCGGCATTGCCGATCTGCGCTACGAAGTCATGTACCTCCTCGACGCCGAAGACTCCAAGATGTCGGCCTTCAAGGAAGTATGGGCCGGGATTGGTGACTCCATTGTGATTGTGGGTGGCGAGGGTCTCTACAACTGCCACATCCACACCGACGAGATTGGTGCGGCCATTGAGGCGGCGCTGGATGCGGGACGGCCCCGTCAAATTCGAATCACCGACCTGCTTGATGAAGTAGTCGAAGAGAAGTGGGTTCGCGAAGGCCGTGCCGATCACGAGGACGATGTCTCCGACCAACCGGCCCCGCCAACGGCCATTGTGGCGGTCGTGGTTGGCGAGGGCGTGGCCCGAATCTTCCGATCCCTCGGCGTGCGCACCTTGGTCAAGGGTGGGCAGTCCATGAACCCGAGCACCGCCGAGTTAGTCGAAGCGGCCAAGTCGACCGGTTCGACGGAAGTCGTCATTCTGCCCAAC
>Ga0214919_10006653_pt1 | contig 15805 bp, 16 predicted proteins | sample LL1503_MetaG_FD_177994 | JGI IMG/M metagenome (GOLD analysis project Ga0214919, IMG submission 177994) | Freshwater microbial communities from Lake Lanier, Atlanta, Georgia, United States - LL-1503 | ecosystem: Environmental > Aquatic > Freshwater > Lake | place: USA: Georgia | collected... | reverse complement strand
GAAAATGAGCCCCTGCCTCCGCCTCCACCCCCTCCTCCTGCGCCCTAGTCGTCGCCATCCTTTTCATTTTTTCTCTTAAACGTTCTCCCTTTCTCGGCCATTCTCCCTTTTCCTCCTCCCGCCAACCTTTTTTCCGATGAGCGATTCGCCCCTCCACTTTCTCCGCGCCGGCCCCCCGCCGCCCAAGGTCTGTCTCTTGCCCGATGCGCTCTTTTTCACCCGCGCTATCCCGGTCGCCGTCGAGACTCCCGCTGCGGACGTCGCCTCGCAGGTTGAACTCGCCCTTGAGTCCCTCGCGCCGTTCCCTGTCGCCCAGCTTTACTACGGTTACTATTACCCGCCCGGTGCTAGCACCGCCCTCGTCTTCGCCGCTTATCGCCGCCGCGTCACGGCCGAACAAACCGATCTTTGGAACCAAGCCGATCTGGTCCTTCCGACCTTTGCGGCCCTGCTCGGCGCCCCGTTCGCTGCCGGCACCACGTTAATCCTCACGCACTCCGATAGCCTCACGGCGCTCCATGCTGCCGCCGAGGGCCCCGTGCAGATTTTTACCACGCCGCTCACCCCAGCCACCGACGAGGTTCCTGCCAACGAAGCCGCATTAGCTGCCGCCAAGGCCGAGCTTCTTCGTAGTGTCGGCGGCAGCACCAACGTCCTCGATCTCGCCACGCTTCCTGTCGCTCAGGCCGCCGCTGGCGATGGCGACTTCATTTTTGCCGCCGGCGAAATCACCTCTCGCTTGTCCGCCGCGATCGCCGCCGATCTCGACGTCCGCGATAAAGCCGCTCTGTTGGCCCGCCGTCGTGGCCTCGCCCGCGACGTCATGTTCTGGCGCGTCGCGGTCGGCTGCGTTCTTGCGCTTTTGTTCATGGGCCTCGGCGAAATTTCCCTCGGCGCCGCTCGCGCCACCTGGCAGAAAGTGCGCCTCACCCAGCTTTCTGCCCAGCGTCCCACCGTTGAGAAAATCATGAACGCGCAGGCTCTCGCTACGCGCATCGAAGACCTCTCCACTAAACGCCTTCTGCCTATGGAGATGATCTCTGTCGTTGCCGCCAAAATCCCCGGCACGATTCGTTTCTCACGCGTCGTCACCGATGCCAAAGACCTAGAACGCGTCACTATCGACGCCCGCACTGATAATAGTGGCGAGATCACGCTGTTTAAAACCGCCCTCGAAGCGCTCCCTGAAGTCTCCCACGCCGAGATCAGCGGCCAGCGCAACGCCCCGGGTTCGCCCACCACCACCTTCACCCTCACGACCACCTTCAAAGCCGGCGCTGTCAAACCCGCCGTCACCGCCGCGCCATGATCCGCACCCTCCGCGCTCTCTTTCTCGCCCGACTTTTCCGCGAGAAACTTCTCCTCGTCGCGTTTGCCGTCCTCGGCGTCGTGATGTGGTTTTCCGGTTTCAGCACCCGCGTCGGCACCTTCTGGCGTGAGCAACGCTCCACCAGCATCTCCCTCGCCGAGCAGAAGCAATGGCTCGCCAACCGCTCAGCCATCGACGCCTCCGCCCAGAAAGCCGCCGCCCGCCTTGACGCCGCCCAGACGCTCGATGCCACGCGCCTCTACGCCGAGATCGATAAACTCGCGCGCTCCGCCGGCGTCACCCCAGGCCTCGGCGAACAACGCGACGTCACAGGCGAGCAATTCTCCGTGCACTCGCTCCAAGTCACCATTACCAAGGTTGACTGGGAGGCGTTGAAAAAATTCTACCTCAACCTCCAGGCCCGCTCACCCTATATTAGTATCGAGCAATTCACCCTCAACGCCCCGCCCTCGGGTACGCCGCTCACAGCGGTGCTCCGTGTCTCCTCCGTCGAGGTTGCCAAATAAGCAGCGGCTTTTGGCTGTTGGCTGGTCGTGGGTTAGGATTCGTCGTTCGGCTTGTTTAAGTACTCGATTCGATTACTCTTTTTTCATCATCCGATGACTCCGCGTTCGTCTCCCGCCCTGCTTCTCGCCGCTGCTCTCGCCGTCCTTGCCCCTCGTGGCGCCCGCGCCGAGAATTCCGTCGCCTATAAATGGTCCGACTACCGCGAATCCGGCGGCCGTGTCGCTGTCGAGACGCAGACCGCGCTCATCGAACACGACATCGGCACCGATTACCATGCCCGTATCACCGGTACCCTCGACGCTATCACCGGTGCTACGCCCACCGGCGAACCCGCACCTAAAGGGAGTGACCAAGTCCGTCTCACGGATCTGCACGATCGCCGCAAAGCCTGGAACGCCGATTTCTCCCGTCAATTTGCTCGCGTTAATCTCTCTCTCGGCTTCGGTAACTCGCGTGAGAGCGACTATGTCTCGAATGGTTGGTCCCTCAACGCGCTCACCGATTTCAATCAAAAAAATACCACGCTCCTCACTGGCGTTGCTGGTACCGACGACGACGTAAAGGTCTTCTTTCAACCCAATCGCGTCAAAAAACGCTCCAACGATGTCATCGTCGGCGTCACCCAGCTCATCGACCCGCGCACTTCCGTCACGGTTAATGCCACATGGGGCCGCACAACTGGATATAATAGCGACCCTTACAAGCTCGTTGAAAAAAACGTTGAGCTGTTGCCCGGTATTTTCCTCAGCCAAACATTCGGAGAAAATCGTCCCGGTGAGCGCGACAAGTGGATCGCACTCGCGTCCCTCAGCCGCGCTCTCCCTTCAATGCGCGGCGCGCTTGAAACCAGCTACCGCTACTACCGCGACACCTTTGGTACTGGCGCCCACACCGTAGAGACCGCTTGGTTCCAGCGCATCGGCGAAAAATTTATCCTCCGTCCCGGCTTCCGTTTCTACCAACAAAGTGCCGCAGATTTTTATTACTACAACCTCGACCGCACGCCGATTCTTCCCGGCCGCCGCCCCAATCCTGCCGGCCCGTTCTACTCTTCCGATTACCGGCTTTCCTCTTTGCGCTCTTACAACACCGGCCTGAAACTCATCTTCAACGCCACCGAAGCGCTGCAATTTGACGCTGCCCTCGAGCGCTATGACATGCGCGGCCGCGACGGCGTTACTCCCACCAGCGCCTACGTCCGCGCGACCATTCTCACCCTTGGCGCCCGTTTCGCTTGGTAGGCTAAAATAGTCTCACCCCTTCGCCCGTGGCACTTGTTCTTCCCAGTCACCGCGCCCCGCCGCCCTTCGCCGCCACGGCGACCTCGGATATCCCGCTACGCGTGCTCACCTGGTCCGCCCTGGGCACCCGTTGTGAAGTTCAGTACACCGCGACTTCCTCCGCCCAATCTGAGGCCTTTGAAACCGCCGCCGTTGCCTGGGTGGCCGCCTTCGAAGCGAAATATTCCCGCTTTCGCCCAGACAGCCTCATTTCGCGCATCAATGCTGCCGCCGGCCGCGCGCCCGTCGCCATTGACGCCGAGATGGAAGGCCTCCTCGCGCTCTGTGAGCGTCTCTATTTCATGACGCAAGGCGTGCTCGATCCTACTGCGCTGCCGCTGCTGCGCCTCTGGGATTACAAAGCCCCGTCACCGCGTCTCCCCACCGACGCCGAGATCGCCGCCGCCCAACGCCTCGTCGGTTGGAAAAAAGTTCAACGCACCCCCGGCCACGTATTTCTCCCCGAACCCGGCATGGCCCTCGATTTCGGTGGCTTCGGTAAGGAATGGGCCGTCGACATCGTCGCCCAGATCGCGCGTGACCACGGCATCACCGCCGCGCTCGTCGATTTTGGCCACGACCTACGCGCCGTCGGATTCCCGCCCGCTCGCCCCGCGTGGCACGTTGGTCTCGAAGACCCCGCCGAGCCCGGCGCCCTCAAAGGCTCCCTTGCGCTTACGCGTGGCCAAGGTGTTGCCTCCTCTGGTGATTACTTGCGACGCATCGTCATCGACGGCGTTCGCTACGGACACATCGTCGATCCGCGCACAGGCCGCCCCGTCGCCAATGGCTGCCGCCAAGCCACCATTATTGCGCCGACCTGTCTACAAGCCGGCGTCCTAAGCACCGCCGCGTTCGTATTGGGCGTGAAAGCCGGACTCGAGCTCATTCAAGCGCAACCCGGCGCCGAAGGCCAACTCCTCACCGATTCCACCCGTGCCCAAACCCGCGGTTTCTGGAACTACGTCGCAACCTAAAAAATCTCCCATGCGCTCTGTTTTTTTCTTCACCCTCGTACTTACGCTTACGGCCACCGTCTCGCGCGCCGAAATCAAAGTCGGTGACTTATTCCCCGCGCTCCCCTCCGCCGGACTTGTCGGCGGCACTGTGCCCGCGACCGAGGGTAAAATTCTCGTTGTTGATTTTTGGGCCTCGTGGTGTGCGCCATGTAAAGCATCGTTTCCCGCGCTCGGTAAAATCAACACGGACTACGCCCCCCGCGGCGTCGTGCTTGTCGGCGTCAGCGTCGATGAAAAAGCTTCTGCCTACGCCGCGTTCGTGAAGAAACAAGCCCCGCCGTTTCTCGCGCTCCATGACGTCGCCCAACAACTTGTCCGAGCTGTTGTCGTTCCCGCGATGCCCACGACTTATGTGATCGGCCGCGACGGTAAAGTCCGGTACCTCCACGCTGGTTACCACGGTACTACTACGGACCAACATCTTCGCGCCGAACTCGACGTCCTCCTCGCCGAGAAATCCTAAATTACGTCACATTTCCCTGAAAAATCTCATGAGCTCTCGCCTCCTTCTCGCCTTGCTGCTCTCCGCTGCCGCGCTCGTCTCTGGCTGCGCCACGACCACCGCATTAGTCCAACCATGGGAGCGCGCTACGCTCGCCGATTATACGATGCGCCCCGACCGCGATCCTCTTGCGCTCGCTTTGGCCGAACACGTTTATTTCTCACGTGAATCCGCCGCCGGTGGCCGCGGCGTGGGTGGCAGCGGTTGCGGCTGCAACTGAGCGCGCGGTTTCGCGTCGCCGTATCTTTATAGCAACTTTCTAATCTCGCTGCTGTCATCGGCCTTCTCCTGACCATGTCATTTTCCGCTGCCATCCATCGTCGTCTGCATTGGCTGAATCTCCCGGGCGCTTTGCTAATCGCGCTGCTTCAGCGGACCCCGATTATCCGCGTCGCTGCGAGCGCAGGGAATTTCGTCCTCAGTTCCACCGCCGGCAATGTCCTGAAAGCGGCCGCCACCACGCTCGGCGCACTCGGTGCGGTTCACAGTATGGCAGGTGCGACCACCTTGAGCGCCTCGACCCCAAGTCCAGCTAGCGGGACGGTGGGAGCGGTTTTCAATACGGTGGTCTTCTCCGTGAAAGGTGCCCAATCCGCGGCGAGCTCCTGGACGGTCAATGGTGGTGTCCCCCCCGGCCTCTCCCTCAAAGCGTATGGCACTACCAGCGCTGGAGTCACCAGCGGACTGATTAACAACGCATCCACTCTACAACTCGACGGCACACCCACTTTCGCGGGACAATTTTTAGTTTCTCTCACGGCCTGGGAAAGTGCCGGTGCTAAAAACACCTCCACAACTTTTACCTACGTCATCAACATCGCTGCTGCGCCTAACTCCGCGCCAACAATAAGTACGCAACCAACCGCGAAAACGGTGCCCGTCGGTGGTACCGCTCAGTTTATCGCCGCGGTCTCTGGCTCACCAACCCCCACGCTGCAATGGTTCAAAGGCTCTACGGCGATTGCCGGCGCGACCAGTACGATTCTTACAATCTCCGGTGCTACTTCGGCTGACGCCGCCACTTACACCCTCGTGGCCACCAATTCACAAGGTTCTGCCACCAGTAACGCGGTGACTTTGACCGTCACCGGCGGGGTTACTGCACCCGTTGTCATGACGCAACCCACCAGCATCACCGCCGCCGCGAGTACAGCTGCCATATTTACCGTGGTTGCTACCGGCTCGCCGACTTATCAATGGCGCAAAAACGGCACAGCTATCACCGGCGCTACGAATGAGACCCTCAGCTTTGCCAGTCTCGCCGCCGCTGATACCGCGTGCTACGACGTCGTTATCTCCAATTCGGCGGGCATGACCATTGGTGGACCCGCCACGCTGTTGGTTACCTCACCGTACTCCGCTTATTTGAGTAACCTAGCGGTACGCACAACGCTTTCCGCTAATCAGATTTTGATCGTCGGACTCACGATGTCGGGTGGAAAAAAAGACGTACTCCTTCGTGCTGCAGGTCCCGGCCTCGGCGCTCTCGGAGTTCCTGGCACCATGGCCGATCCTAAGCTCGCTCTTTACAACGGATCTGCACAGGTCGCGCTGAATGATAATTGGCAGGGCAATACGGCGGTTTCTTCGGCTATATCTACCGTCGGCGCGTTCGCCTTTCCCTCAGCGAGCAGTCTCGATGCAGCCCTTGTCGCTAATATTGAAGGAGGACGTACCGTTCAGGTTTCTGGTCCTGCCGCCGGCAACGTTATCGTCGAGGCTTATGATGCCGGTTCGGGTAATTTGACCCGTCTGACTAATCTCTCTGCGCTTAATTTTGTAGGTACCGGTGGAGATATTTTGATCGCCGGCTTCACGGTTGCGGGCTCGGGTTCGAGAAACTTACTCATACGCGCGGCGGGACCCAGCTTGGGTGCACTTGGTGTCCCGGGCACGATTGCCGATCCCAAACTTGAGCTGTTCACAGCCTCGGGGAGTAGGATCGCCGAAAATGACTCGTATGCGGCCTCGCTGAACACGATTTTTAATTCCGTAGGCGCTTTCGGATTCGTGGCTAATGCCAAAGACGCGGCCTTAATCGTGAGCCTGCCACCAGGTGGTTATACCGTACAGGTTTCCGGCGCGGATGGCGGCACCGGAGCTGCGATCGTCGAGGTCTACGAGTTGCCTTAACTGGCGTGTTCTACGCGAGAATCAACGCGAGCCTGCTACGAGCGGGCGCAGATCCACGTTGCCGGTTCCGGTGGTTTTGATGTCCAATTTTTCTTCGCCGCTTGTCACAAGAAGCACACTCTCGATTTTATAAGCAGCGGTGTTTTGACCCGCATCAGCCACGAGCTGTTGCAGGCGAGCGAGATTTTCAAATTTCACCGTCACATCTTGATTGATCGCGCTAAGTGGCGCCAAACCCAAGGGTTGTTCTTCGCTCAGGGTTTTGCCGGCGTAGACGCCGTTTAGGTAAAGTTTATGGTTTGAGCCCGATAGACCGATCGGAATCACGTTCTCGCTCGTGTAGCGCAAGGTCATCACTGCGGTGGTTTCCAGTTTGTTTGTGGTCGAGGGTTTAAAACCGACGATGCTCACGTTGACCCCGGTGAGCTTGAAGCCATTGCCGCAACCCGCGACGAGCGCGACAAAGGCAAGGGCGAGCGTGATTCTTAGGCTACGGGAAAATAGGCGAAGGGGCGTCATGCGTACCACGCAAGGCGTTCCGGCCGCCGACGGCAAGGCCGCGCTCAGAAAATTGAAAGCGCCCGGGCACTTTCCAGTGCAAACCACACCACCCCCGCGATCGCAGCCGCTACAAGGGCGTGCCTGAAGAGCTTTTGCCCACGCAATACGGCGTCTTGGAGGTCCGTATCGAGCGTCTTGCGGTTGTTCTGAGCCATGAAACTGACAAACCGCGGATCCCGCAACCGGCTCCCCCGACGATCCCGCGCCAATCCGAAACGGATAGCCGGTCGATGGAGTAGTTTTTGAAGGAAGCGGAGCACGCTAATGAAAACGTAATTTTGGATTGGTTTTTTCAAGGCGAAACTCGCACCGTTTCCATCTTTCCATCTTTTTTATGCACCACTTCCACTACGTCGGCCAAAATCTACACTGCGAGTCCGTCGATCTCGCCGAAGTCGCCCGTCTCTACGGCACCCCAACTTACGTCACCAGCGCTGCCACGATGGCTGATAATTATAACCGCTTGGCTAATAGCCTCACTGGGCTCGACGTGCAGCTTTGTTACGCGATGAAGGCCAATTCCGGCCTTGCCGTGCTTCGGCACTTTGCTCGCCTCGGTGCTGCGTTTGATCTTGTGAGCGGTGGCGAACTCCGGCGCGTGCTCGCGGCTGGCGCTGATGTGAAGCGCAGCGTCTTCGCCGGCGTCGGCAAGACTGAGGCGGAGATCCAGCTTGCGCTGCAAAGCGGCATTTTCTCCTTTCACGTCGAAAGCGAGCCCGAGCTCGCCCGGATCAACCACGTAGCCGGCAAACTTGGCGTCAAGGCGCCCATCGCCATCCGTATCAACCCCGACGTCGATGCCCACACCCACGCCAAAATCACTACGGGCAAGAGCGACAATAAATTCGGCATCCCACTTAAGTTTGCCGCGGCCGCCTACGAGGCGGCTTCAAAATATCCCCATATCCAACTGCGCGGCGTGCAAATGCACATCGGCTCGCAGCTAACAGAAATCGGGCCCTTTGCTGAAGCCGTCGCCAAGGTCGCGCCTTTCGCCGCCGAGTTGAAGGCGAAGTATGGCATAACGTATTTCTCCATCGGTGGTGGTATCGGCATCGTTTATAAAGACGCGCTCGCTAGCGGCAATGCCGCTTGGTGGGACGCGCAGCCCGCGGCCACGCGACCGCTGACTCCTGAGGCCTACGGCGCGGCACTTGTGCCACTACTGCAACCACTCGGTCTTAAAATCCTCCTCGAGCCCGGCCGTTATATGGTCGGCAACGCCGGCGTCCTGCTGACTCGCGTTGAGCATCTAAAGCGTGGTTCTGGGAAAAATTTCCTCATTGTTGACGCCGCGATGAACGACCTTGTACGTCCCGCGATGTATGAAGCGTTTCACGAAATTGTCCCGCTGCATCGCGACACGACGCGCCGTGCGCTCGTGGCGGATGTCGTCGGCCCGATATGCGAGAGCGGCGATTGCTTCGCGAAAGACCGTCAACTCCAGGAAGTCGGCGAGGGTGAATACATCGCGCTGATGAGCGCCGGCGCTTATGGCTCCACGATGTCGAGCCGCTACAACACCCGCGCCCTTCCGGCCGAAGTCATGGTCCAAGGCAGCGCCTTCGAGCTCGTGACCGCTCGCGAGACGTTTGAGTCGATGATCGCCCACGAAAAAATCCCGGCCTTCCTTAAATGATGTCCGAGCACTCGCCAGAATCACCGCTTTGGGCAACGCGCAGCTTGGGCGTTTTCTTTTTTGTGTCTTTGGCGAGTTTCGTGGTTAACCTCTGCGCATGAAATTTTGCGTCGTCGGAGCCGGAGCCTGGGGCACTGCGTTTGCGGTGCATCTGGCGCGTCTGGGCCGGCCGGTGACGTTGGTGCCGCGGCGTGCGGAGCAAGCCGCGGCGTTGATCGCGTCGCGCGAGAATCGGGAATATCTTCCTAATATCGCGCTCCCGACCGCCCTCGGTGTGACCTCGGATCTCGCGGCGGCGTTGACGCCGGCGACCGTGGTGTTGTTGGCGTGTCCGTCGCAGGCCTTGCGCGAGACTACGGCGCGCGTGCAAGCCGCGCGCGGCACGGCGGCTCCGTTGCGCTTGATCGTGAGTCTGGCCAAAGGCCTCGAGGTCGGTTCGCACCTGCGCCCAACGCAAGTGATCGCCGCCGTGCAGCCCGAGGTGCCCGTTGGAGCCATTACCGGCCCCACTAACGCCGGAGAAGTCGCGCGTGGTTTACCCGCTGTTATGGTGCTGGGCGCCGCGCGCGGTAGCGAGGGGTTGGTCGCGGAAATTCAGACCGCCATTAGCGGCCCGACCTTGCGCGTGTACACGAGCGACGATCTCGCAGGTCTCGAATACGGTGGTTGCTTGAAAAATATTTACGCCATCTCCGCGGGTTGCGCGGCGGGTCTTGGGCTCGGCGACAACGCCAACGCGGCGCTGCTCACTCGTGCGCTCGCCGAGATGGTGCGCGTCGGTGGGGCGCTCGGTGCTCGGCCGGAGACGTTTTACGGCCTGAGTGGTTTTGGCGATCTTGTGGCTACCTGTCACGGAGCCTGGAGCCGCAACCGCGAATTTGGCCAGCGCATCGGTGAAGGCCAGAAGGCCGCCGAGCTCATCGCGCACCGCAAGACCGTAGTCGAAGGTTACCGCACGACGGAATCGTTTCACGGTTTGTGCGTCGAACGCGGTATTGATGCACCGATCTTACGCGAGATGCACTCGATTTTGTTTGGCGGCAAAGCACCGGCTGCGGCGCTGAACGCGCTCATGACGCGCGAGCTCAAGCGCGAGTGAACGCGAACGCGCGAATCGAAGCGCATTCACGATGATGTCGAACTTGAAATTTCCCGCCCGCGCTGACCTCGCGCGCGGGCGCGAAGTTGTGACGGTGACCGGCGACGAGGCGTTGACGGTGATAAATTTACGTGCGGCGTATGCGCGCGGAATCTTTCCTTGGCCCGGACGACCCGATGAGCCGATTCCTTGGGCGTGTCCGCGGCGGCGCGCGGTTTTAGTTTTTGATGAATTTACGCCGGGGCGTACGCTGGAAAAAACTGCTCGGAAACCAGGTTGGAGTTTTTCAATTGATCGCGATTTTTCGGCAGTGATCGCGGCGTGTGCAGCTGCGCCGCGGTCAGGCCAAGAAGGCACGTGGATCAGTCCGGCGATGATCGCGGCGTACACCGCGCTTCATCATGCAGGCGGAGCGCATAGCGTCGAAGTGTGGAAAAATGACCTGCTTGTGGGCGGGCTATACGGCGTCGATGCAGGCGGTTTCTTCGGTGGTGAGAGCATGTTTCACCTCGAGGACAACGCCTCAAAATTAGCTATCTGGTATCTCGCTGGTTATCTCCGTGAGCGTGGCCAGGCGTGGCTGGATATCCAGCAACTCACCCCCCACATGGAGCGCTTAGGCGCTAAAGAGATCACGCGAGCGACGTTTCTCGCCGAGCTCGAAAATGAGCTCAGCGCGAAACGGACATTGTTTCCAAAAACTTAAAAACCAGCAGGCGCACTGGCTTAATGCCCAGCGCCGGCTTGGTGGTCTTGGATATATTCCTGTTTGAGGCCGAGTTTTTCGGGAGCGTGCAGAACAAGCATCTTCATGCGAATATCGGCGGGCACCTGGTCGGAGGTCGCTTTCGAGACGACGATCATGAGCGTGATCGCGAGCGGCACGCTCCAGATGGCGGGTTGTTCACAGAGGATGCGCAAAAGAGGGTGCTCGGCCCAGTAGCCGTTGAGCGGGGCGAAGTTGGCAAAGATTTTACCCATGGGGCCCTTGTCGAGAGCGAGCGTCCCAAGATTGGTAAGGGCGGCAGCCCCGAGTGCGCAGAGCCCGCCGGTCAACATCCCTGTGGCGGCACCTTTCATCGTCATGCCGCGCCACCATACGCTCATGAAAAGCAGCGGAAAATAACTCGCGGCGGCGATCGCGAATGCTTGGCCAACCATGAAGTTGATCTCGAGCGGTTCGACGAAGCAGCCGAGCGTGACGGCCACCCCGCCGATTAAAATGGCGGCAAGTTTGAAGGCGACCATGCGTTCGGCGGATGAAGATTTTGGCCGTAACATGCGCCCGTAGACATCGTGGGCGAGCGCGCCCGTCATGGATACGAGCAGTCCACTGAACGTGCTCATGAATGCCGCGAAGGCACCGGCGCACGTTATTCCGCTTAAGATCGAGCCCACGACGCCGTACTTGGCGCTGATTAACGTGGGCAATTCGAGCACGACTTTGTCCGTGCCCTTGGCGCCGACGCCGCTGTAGAGCTCCGGCATGAGATTGCGACCAATCACTCCGAAGACCGGCGGAAACACGTAAAATACGCCGATTAATATCATGACCCACATCGTGGTTTTTTTCGCGGCGACACCGTCGGGGTTGGTATAAAAACGCACAAGAATATGCGGCAGGCCTGCCGTCCCGCAGACGAGTGCGATGATCAGCGAGTAGGTGTAAACCAGAGAGTAGGGCTTTTGATGCTCGGTGAGGAACGTAGCGCGTTGCTCGACGGGAAGTGCCGCCGCGGCGGCGTTGACGGCCTTGGTCGTAAGAGGGCCAAACGGCGCTATCCATGCCGTGTCTGCAGGAGCTTTTGCGACGAGCGGTTTGCGTTCAATGCTAGTTGAAGGGCTGGCACTAGCTTGGATGCCTGAAGCCGCTGTCGCGGTTTCACCCGGAGCGACATTGGCGCCGACTTGGCCGTTGTAGAAACCAACGACCGCCATCAGCACGAACACGGGCACCGTGATCGCGAACAGTTTGATCCAATATTGGACGGCTTGGACGAGCGTGATACCTTTCATGCCGCCGAGGGCGACGTTGAGCGTGATTACTGCGCCGACGAGCACAACGCCGACCCAATATGGCAGGCCGGGGAAAATATACGCGAGCGTCACGCCTGCGCCCTTCATCTGCGGCATCGTGTAAAAGAAACCAATAAACAGCACAAAGCACACGGCGATCTTTCGGAACATCGGAGAATCGAACCTGCCCTCCGCGAAATCAGGGATTGTATAAGCCCCGAAGCGCCGCAGCGGCCCAGCGATGAATAACAGCAAGAAAAGATAACCACAGGCGTAACAGACTGGATACCATAAGGCGTCGTAGCCCGATGACATCACCATGCCTGCGATGCCCATAAACGACGCCGCGGAAAGATATTCACCAGAGATGGCGGAGGCGTTCCAGCCCACAGAAACCGAGCGACCTGCGACGAAGAAGTCACTGGCAGTTTTGGATGTTTTCGCTGAGCGAAAACCCATCCAGAGCGTCACCGCGACGGTAATAAAAGAGAATGTGAAGATCCAAGGATCTACGCCACCGAAGAAAGCAAGGTGTAGGTTCATAGCTTAGCGGCGGAGTTCTTGAACTTCGGCTTCCTCTAAGCGCAGGGAGCGCTTGATGAAGACGTATGAGATGATCCAGACGAAAGGAAAAAACAGCACTCCAAGTATGAGCCAACTCAGGGTAAAGCCGGCTACGCGGGTCGCCATGAAGTCCGGTGCGAAGTAGTTGAGTAGGGGCAAGCCCAGCAATGCCACTAGGAATGTGGCAGCGCAGGCGATGGATAGGGCGAGTTGGCGGCGCATCAAGGAGCGTAGAAACGGCTCGCTGTGCACCACATCGTCGTGGTTCGGGGTAGGCGAAGACATGCTGAGATTAGGATGTGAGCGCACTGCAGCGTGACAACTCTGTTTCCCGTCTGCTCGGTCCCTTTACGGATTCGACGCAGATTGGCGCTACCTAGACTAGCGTTTCACTTGTTCGATAGACTCGACCTGACTGGCTTTGAAATTGATGCGGATGCGTTCGTCCACACGGTCACGGTAGATGCTGCTGTAAACGGGTTCGTAGATTACGACGGCTTGGTGAGTCTTGGGGTCGATCACTACGTATTGCCTATAACCTGTGCGAGTGCTGCCGAGGTATTCTTGACGATAGCTGTTATAGATCCACGTCTCGCTAGTATCGGTCTTGGTGGTTTGGGTGAGGCGTTCGTCAGGAGTACCGAGGGCGATGTAGACCAGATCGGGCGAATAGCCGACTTCTACGCGACCGAGCCTTATTTTATTTTGAGTATCCGCGTCCAGGGCTGAGAAAGCCGCAGATTTTTCCTTGATGCGGCTAGGTATCGTACTGCAACCGCCAAGAAAAAGAGCGAGACAGACCAAGGCTAGGAGACGGTGAATTTTGAACATATTTAAAAGCGCTTGAGCATTGAGTTCGGTTTAAAATCTCTCCTTTGGTAACTGACGAATAAGATCGAATGCCTCGTCAGCTAAAGTGGGTAAAAGTGCCATCCATTATGTGACACTTTCCACCTATTTTTTCAGGAGGGTTTAGATTTATCCAGCGTGATCAACACTACCGAGGCGATGATGATAGCGGAGGCGATGAGTGTGCGCGTGCTGATGGGTTCGTCCAAGATCAGCCAACCAAGGAAAACGGCGACGATGGGATTGACGTAACCGTAGGTGGCGACGTGGGCGGGCACGCAATTTTTCATGAGCCAAACGAAGGTCGAATAACCTACTAACGAGCCTATGCCTACGAGGTAAATAAACGCCAGCCATGAGCGTGGGCTCACCGTGTTAATATCGAAGCGCGTCAAGTCGCCGTGTAGACAGGCTACGAGCAATAGCGCGGTGCCACCGCCTAGCATCTGCAATGCGGCGGCTTGTGCGGGCGAGGCACCGTGTTTCGCATGACGCGAAGTGATGGAGCCTAACGCCCAAGCGACGCAGCCGATCAGAATCGCGATCACACCGCCGAGATGCAGGCCTCCGTGTGAGGTGTTTTGCCAAGGGGCGGCAAGCCAGACGACTCCACTGAAACCGAGGACCATAGCGCCAAAAGTACGGACTGTTGGGCGCAAGCCGCCGGGCCATGCCCACTCAGTCAGCACTATAAACAGCGGACCGATACCGATCAGCAATGCGATGATGCCCGAGGGTAGATATTGCGACGCCCACACCACGGCGCCGTTGCCGCCGAGTAGAAGAAAGGCGCCGATGAGGGTGTTGACGCGCCACTGGCGCAGGCTGGGCTTGGGCGCACCGCGGAGTTTTAAAAACGTAAAAAGTAACGCACCTGCGATGAGGAATCGCGCGGCGGCCATCAGAAAAGGCGGCATCGTCTCGACGGCGATGTGCATGCCCAAGTAAGTGCTGCCCCAGACGAGATAAATTGTGGCGAAGGCGCCGATGAGTGCTGGGCGGGAGGGAATGGTGGCGGAGGCGGGCATGTGGTACTGAGCGTGGTGTGCCTTAACCTCGTGGCCGAACCGAGCTCATAATGATTCCACAGTTAGTCATGGATGACTTACCCTAATTTCTTTCCGCTGGGCTTAAAACGAGAAACGTGCAATTATGGTGAGAAGTTCCCCCGTATTTGCTTTATCATGCCACACTCAAGCTGAGTAATATGGTCCGCGTGCGCGGGGTCGTCGTAAGTGCTGCGTTTGATTCGGGTAATGAAGGTTTGGAGTATTGCCTGCGGACGAAACCAGATCTTTTGGCTGTCGATCTTTTTTTGCCAGATATACACGGCTTAGACAATTCGGTGGGGCCGGAGTAGGAGAATGCCCTTGGGACGTGTATGGCTTAGGCGCGTCGTTAGGTTCAGGTGCGTACAGAGCCAAAGCTGTAGCGAAGCGTCCAAGCTCGGGTGGCTCTGGGCGCGAGTTCGGTGACAAGGTAGGGCTCTATGCTCCAAGTATTGCTATTGCCCCAGATCGGGCAAAAATCGGGCGTGAAATCGGCCGAGAACGTCAGGCCACTCAGGTGAGGATGCGATAGGTGGACGCGGAGGGGTTGGCCTGGGGCGATGCGGAGGGGTTCGAAGTGGCCATCGAATTCGTTTTCGAAGCGGCGTTTGAACGAAATTCGGTTGTGGGTGTCTAGTGCGTACCCGGGATTTTCGGAAAAGCTATAACCGGCGGGTAGCTCGCAGGTGAGGAGGCGATCGCTGAGAGCGAAAAAAGGATGAGCAAACCAATGTAATGGTAGGGCGCGTGCCCCGGTGTTGGTGAGTCTCGTGGTGGAAATCAGCGTGCGGCCCTCGAGTGCGACGCGGCGAGTAAGTTGACAGCCGTAGCCGTCGCCGGATTGGTCGGTATAAAATTCGAGGGCGGTGGCCGCCGGCGTGATGCGCCACGAGCAGGGTTCGGTCACGACGGGTTTGCCGTCGGGGCCTGGAGCGACTTGGCCGATGCCGATGATCCAGCCGTGGCCGTCGCGGAGCATGAGGGAGCGTTGGGTGCCGAATTCGGCGTAGCGAAACGATTCTGGGATGCCTTGGCCGTTGAAAGCTTTGGGATTTGGCTGGGGCCACTCGGGGCCGGCGAGAAGGGGGCCGCCGCGGGGATCCTGGACCTGCCAAATGTAGCCGCCCCAGCAGAAACGAATGCCTTGGTGCAGGCGATCAGCCGGGTCGGCGGGGTCGAGGAGTTCGACCGAAAGTTCGGCGTTGGCGAGGGTAAGCACGGGGCCGGGGGTGGGGGTGGGGGGGGGTGCGCGCGGTG
>Ga0214919_10006651_pt1 | contig 15810 bp, 17 predicted proteins | sample LL1503_MetaG_FD_177994 | JGI IMG/M metagenome (GOLD analysis project Ga0214919, IMG submission 177994) | Freshwater microbial communities from Lake Lanier, Atlanta, Georgia, United States - LL-1503 | ecosystem: Environmental > Aquatic > Freshwater > Lake | place: USA: Georgia | collected... | reverse complement strand
GTAAACATATGAGTTTTATCATTAGTTTAAGGTTATTTTATGAAACTTATGTTGAAGAAAATATGTAGTAAACATATGAGTTTTATCATTAGTTTAAGGTTATTTTATGAAACTTATGTTGAAGAAAATACAATGAATTTATCGGAGGATTTATCCGTAGATAAAGAACTATTTTCCGGAGTTTACGAAGGAAAATACAATTCTTTTCTATATATTTCAGTATATAAAATAAATTTTTTAATAAAAAAAATTTATTCATTCACTATATATGAATAATAAGTTAAACAAAAAACTATCAAATAATAATAGTTTAAATAACAATATTAAAAATAGTAATTTAAATAAAAATATTAAAAATAATAGTTTAAATAACAATATTAAAAATAATAGTTTAAATAACAATATTAAAAATAATAGTTTAAATAAAAATATTAAAAATAATAGTTTAAATAAAAATATTAAAAATAATAATTTAAATAACAATATTAAAAATAATAATTTAAATAATACACCTATTGTAACTTCACCTATTACTACTACCGATAGTAAACAGAGTCCAACTTTTCTTATAACTACATTATTTTTAGTAATTATTGTATTATTGTTTATCATTATAATACCAACATATGTAATTAATAATACTAAAGAAAATTTTGATAATTCTCAAGCACAAACTTCTTTTGGTACTATTTTTCAATCTGGAATAGGTGGAATATCACCATCTGGAAATATAACATTTAATACACCATATAAAAATCCACCACAAGTTTTTACACAAATTATTGGAAATCAATCTAATTTAATTAATGTATATTCTATTATAGTATTTAATGTAACAAATACTGGTTTTAGTTATATAAAAAATATGGTTGCTTATCCCAGTGGAACATCGACTGATGGAAAAACATATGATATTGCAAAATTACAAAATGATAATTTATTACAATTTAATTGGATAGCAATGGGTCAATAAATTTTATAATTATTTTTTTGAATAATTGATAATATATTATTTTTTCAGATGGTTTAGATAATACATAATCATACATATATAAACCATAGTATTTTTCCCATATATTACACATATAATTATCAAAAATATAATATGTCTTTATATTATTTAAATTATATAGTTCAATCATTGGTATTTCAAAATTATATTCTAATATTTTATAATCAATACAATATAAATATTTTTTATTTATATTTATTTTTATATATAATATACTATTATCATGTTTTATTATATTATTTACTATATATACTGATACATAAATATCATTTAATTTACTATTATTATTTTTAAACATAATATTAAAAATACCATTATTTATGTTATATTTTTGTAAAAAATACATTATATTAGAATAATCATAATATATGTTATTTTCATTAAATGAATATATAGGTAATAAATATTCTAACCATTCTTTATAGAAATTATTTGGAAAATATATATTTTTAGATTTCATTATTTGTTTTAATATTATTATATAGTCGATAATTAAAGAATTATATTTTATTTTGTTTAAAAATATAGAGGATAAAGTCATTATATTACTTTTTATATGTAAATTAATTTTAATATGTTTATATTATCCAGTTGTAGATAAAAATAAATCTAGATAATCTTCACCATATCGATTAAATCCATCCATAACTGTTTGAGCATATAAATTAGGCATTTTTTCTACAATACTTGCTCTTTTTGGAAAACCTTTTACAACATAAATATATAAATCACTATTTTTATATGCAGATTTATTTTTAACCTTTATATGATCCCAACTTATTTTTTTTATATAGTGTTGTGTTTCATTTGTTTCATATTTTTTAAAATTAATATATTTTGATTCATCAAATTCAAGAATAACTCCATTTATGTCATCTGGATTATTAGTTTGAAAAACGCCTAATGAAATACCACCACTCCCTTCTATCCAAAGTCTTTTGTATCCAGATTCTTTTGATAAAATTGCTTTTGGTGGTAATGTTTTTATATTTTTTAATAATACTTTTTGTACATACATATTTAATAATGAACCATATGAAAATATATATTTTTTGTTTTTATTACTATTTATGATGCTTTTTTTTTGTATATATTTATCTAAACAATATATTATAAAAAAACATATTACTATAATAATAAATATTTCCATATATAATATATATTTATATAATAAATTCTTTAATTTATTATATAAAAAGAATTGGAATGAAATGAAGGTTCATCGCTATTTTCCGGAGTTTACGAAGGAAAATCGTTCCAAAAAAATATAGATTAACCTTTATTCATTAATTTTATAATAATATGTGAAAAAAAATGATTTTAAAAAGATAATGACTATATTAATATATAAATCAATAAGAAAAAAAATGTTAAAATTTAACTACCATAAAGACTTACCAATTGTTACTCCATTAAAAGCTAAATATTTAAAAGAACAAGTTATTTCACTTAAAAATATACATCAACCTGTACAAAAATCACAAGAATGGTATGATATGAGAAATAATATGTTAACTGCAAGTGATTGGGGTACTATATTAGGAGAAAATCATTATTCTGGAAAAAATGAAGTTTTATTAAAAAAATGTGGTGAAGATAAATTTATTACGTGTGCAGCAATGGAATGGGGAAATAAATATGAAGAAGTTGCAAATTTAATATATCAATATAGAAATAATGTTGAAGTTTTAGAATTTGGTTGTTTAAGACATCCGTTTTTACATTTTTTGGGAGCATCTCCAGATGGTATAACACCAGAAGGAATAATGTTAGAAATTAAATGTCCAGTTAGTAGAAAAATTACAGGAATTCCTCCACAACATTATTGGTGTCAAGTTCAAGGACAATTAGAAGTATGTGAATTAGATAGATGTGATTTTTTAGAATGTTCTTTAAAAGAATATGATAATGAAGAACAATACATAAATGATAACTTTGAAAATAATTATATATTAAATAGTTTTGGTAATGAAAAAGGTGTAATTGCAGAATTTTATAGAAAGAATGATAAAGGCTTTTTCTATGAATATTCACCAGTTTGTATTATTGATAAAAATTTGGAAGAATGGAAAAATAATATTATTAATTTGCATAAAGATGACAATATTATTTTTTCAAAATTTACATTTTGGAGATTGGAAGAAGTTTCTTGTATTCCTATATATAGAAATCAAGAATGGTTTAATAATGCAAAAATTGAATTAGAAATTTTTTGGAATAAAGTAATAAAATATCGTAATCTTGGTTTAAATAAATTAAAAGAAGATATTAAAAATGAAAAAGAGATTAAAAATTTAGAAAAAGATAAAATTAAGGAAAAAAAACAAAAAATAACTGTTTTATCAAAATCACAAAAAAAAATTAATGAATATATTGTATTGGATAATGGTGCAATTAATGGTCAAATTAATGGTGCAATTAATGGTGCAATTAATGATCCAATTAATGATCCAATTAATGATCCAATGTGTATATCATCAGATGAAGATTGTTATGATGATACTTATGATGATTTTGATTTCAAAACAAATACTTCTTTTTTGTAAGTTATTTTATGAAATGTATATTTATAAAAAAATATTTATTTTTTTATATTTTAATTAAATTATCTTGTAATAAATTATATGAATAAAATATACTATTTTATAATAATTATTATTGTAGTATATGTAATATTATATTTATTTAATAATACTTTAAAAGATAAAAATATTAATTTTGAACATTTTGATAATAGTAGTATACCTAAAATAATTATTCAAACATGGAAATCTCATAATATTCCATTAAAATATAAGGATGATATAATTTCCATGAAAAAACATAATCGAAAATTTCAATATATGTTTTTTAGTGATGATGATATTGATTTTTTTTTAAAAAAAAATTATCCTCATTATTATGATACATTCTTAAAACTTCCTATTTTTATACAAAAAATAGATTTTTTTAGATATATTGCTATTTATCATTATGGTGGTTTTTATTTTGATCTAGATATGAAAGGATTATATCCATTAGATGAAATATTAAATTATGATTGTGTTTTTCCAGTTGATCAAAATATACCTTCTAGTAGATGTAACAAACATAGATATAATAAATATTGTAAAGAAAATCTAAATCTATTATTAGGACAATATGCTTTTGGTGCAAAACCGAAAAATGATTTTATAAAGAAATTATGTGATACTATTCATAATAATATTGATAGATATATTTTAGAATATAAAGTAATTGAAAATATAAAAAATAAAGAACAATATGTTTATTCATCAACGGGACCTGATTTTGTAACGGATGTTTATTTAGATTATTCAAATAAAAGTAATATTCATATCTTACATTATCCAAATAATCAATATTTTGGTAAATTTGCTAAACATAATTTTTATGGAACGTGGAAGAATAAATAATTGTATTTTTTTGAAATTATTTATTTTTTATATAACTAATATTTATACGTCTTTTATATTTATTGTTTACTGGTTCATACATTTTACCTTTTTCACCACACATATATTCATTATTTCTACAATATGTTGTTTTTTCATAAATAGTTATATTGGTACCTAGTAAAGGATATGTATTTTTATAAAACTCGCATAAACCATAATCATTGTTATTATATGGAATAAACCATTTGCACGAGTTACATGAAGGATATAAAGCGTATGTACAATTTAATAGAATAAAAGAAAAAATAATATTAAATAACATGTTGTTTGATATAATATATTATATAAAAAATTATTTCTAAACTTACTATATAACAAAATGAAAGAAAATTTTTGATTATAAAATCGGTTACCATCCCACAATACTAACTAACCACTTAATTCCTTTACTTCGAATAATTTGTATGTTAATATTGTTTCTCCTTCACCAGCTCTAGCTCTATTTTTTGTCTATATTGCGAAACGCAATGTTGCATTTCCTTTGAAATAGATCATAGCAATCTCTGTCGCCAGACTTAGCCGTATCTATTACAGTTGCAATACGGTTAACAATAGATGATCGAGATTTTGGATTCGACTCATCATGCTTTATTTCGTACGATTTGTTAATCAGTACGTTTAATAAGCACCATGACATCCCTCTAGTAGACTCATCAATAATGCCATCTGCCAACAGTTTGCACAAACGTTCCTTACTAAATTTTACCTTAGAAGATACATTAATATCATCTAATGTAAAAGGTAAAGAACCACCTTTACCTTCACCTTCTATCAATGCTCGAATTGTCGGTAGGTTTTTGCTGAACATGTCGAACACATACAGACTTCTTTTTGGATCTATGCTGTGTACGACTTTGACTATACCAGAATATGGTCCTTTCATGCCGGCATATAGCATGCAGTCATGAATCCACTTCATGAATCCCTGATAATTAGAATACACATTAAATAATGCTTCGTTATTATAGCTAGAATTCTGAAGCAGTATGATAAAATTCAAAATTAAGATACCAGTGTTTTTCTGGCCTTTCTTCGATCTTGTCGAAACCTGTATTTCATTCAGAATTGAGTTGATATGACCAGGAGATAGCCACTTTCTCTTTGACTTGGTTTGAGGAGCTGCAAGTGCTTTTTCATTCAGGGCATTTAATTGAATACCAAGAGATTCATCTTCTTGTGTATCAATTTCCTGCAAAAGAACGTTTAGTGCAGGGTCTACCGATGGATCGTTATCTTGACTAGACAACGTGCTATTGCTTGTGTTCTCTAATTGCTCAAACACAGCGTTTTCATCTGTTAGTGCAGAATCAAAAGATTGATCTGTTTCTTTACTTTCTGTAGGTTGCCCTACAAATTGTTCCGAATCAGTGAATTGCTCCACTAACTTTGAAGAAGACGTCAGCTTAAAGCCGAGAAACTGTGCAACAAACAGTATTAGTAATACTGAAAGCGCTAACTTAAAAAAAGTGGTATTATCGCTCATTATTTTGGTTGAAATGTTGAAAGTTAATAAAAAAAAATTAAATTAGAAACAGAATAACTAAATATAAATAATTTAAATATAGAATAACTATTACTAAATTATTTTAACCATCAATTTTTTTTTTATATTTTCCTTCGTAAATTCTATTTCTTTCCACCACCAAAGAATGAACCTCCGACAGCATTTGAGTTTCCAACCAAATTACTGAATAACCATATATTTTCACCACATTTTGGCAATTGATAATTAGATACCCAGAATTGTGCTTGTAATGGTTCTTGTCTTTCACTCCATCTTGTTCCAGCATGATAAATATCACAATATTCATTCTTATATTTATTATCCAATTTTGTGTATTTAATTTTTCCTATATTGTTTTCTTTATTATTAGAATCTTTACTTTCATTATCATAATAATAAACACCTAAATCATTCCATTTTTGAGGTGGTTGAACATTTGGATATTGTGGAAAAAATTTAAGTTCTTCGTCCAATGTTGGCCATTTATTATATTTACGACCATTTTCAAAATATGGGTTATGTTCTGCATTTGTTTTTAATACTGCATATTCTAACGATTGATCAGTTACACCAGAAAATCCATCTTCGCTAACATCAACTCTTTTAAATGGATATTTATCTTTATGATAATCAACAATTAATGTTGAATTTTGAATATCTATTTGATTTAAATATAAATATTTGATCTTACTTGGATTATTTGGTTTTGCACTTTCTAAACTAGTATCAAAATTACCAGGTGTAACCGTATCTGTTGGTAGTGGTATGAGTTGATCTCTGAATGGCCATCCAATAATATAATCAGGAAACATATAAGGACTATCTTTTACACCATATTTTTCTGCATTTCCTTCTACAAATTTTATTATATGAACCCATAATTTTATTTCAAAATAATTTTTTTTATCCCATAAAAATAATTCATATTTTATCTCTTCGTTGCCTTCTTTATCAATCCATGTTTCAACATCACCATAATTTGTTTTATTAAAATCATAATAATTATCATTATTTAATAATAATAAAACATATTTCGTTATCATATCTAAATCTAATCTTAATTTAATTTCTGTTGTTGATTGTGTATAAAAGTTATAATTACTTTTATCTACTAAATTAACTTTTTCTTTATTTATTCTTTGAATTTTAGCAAATAATCTATTGAAATTATATTGAGTAATATTTTCATTTTTATAATTAGGCTTTACAGAAAAATCAATGTCTTCATAGTTTACTACATAATTTGGTTTATTATTATCATCAAAAGATCTATATGATTCATTATAATTTTTATAAAAATATGCTAAAAAAATAAACATACATATTAAAATTATAACCAAATATATTATAAAATTCTTCATTTATCTATAAATATATAATATTTTATTATTTAAAAAAAATATTTTTATTTTTAACTTTTTTTTCACTTATATCAACTATATGTATTCCATCTTCTAATTTTTTAATAAAGCCTATTTTAGTAATTTGTTGATACATTTTTGATATAGTAATATATTTTTTTAAACTAATTGATGGATTATCAATAATTGATTTAATCTTTTGTAAGTTTATTTCATCCAAAATAATATTTTTTCTTTGTATAAAATCATGAATTAATTTTAATTTTGATTCTCCGTCTAATCCATCAATATTTAACGCTATCTCCTCTTGTTGATTATCATTATTATTAAATATATCATCTTCTAATATATCAATATTTTCACCATTTCCACCATATTCTTTTTTACCAATGTTAGATGGTTTATATTTATCTAATTGAGCTTTTTTTCGCATTGTGCTTTGAAAATTTTTAAATTCCATAAGGTTTTCATTTAAAACTTTTTTTTCAATCTGGTTTTCGTGATATGTAAAATTATTTTTAGCAAATTCTTCATTCCTTATAGTATTTATTTTAGCAATAATATTTTCAATAAATTGTGTACTATTCATTATATATATATTATGTAATTTGTTTTTATATTAATAATTTTATTATAAATCATGTTTATGTAAGTGCTATTCCTTTACCAACTTCAACTCTACATATTGGGCATTTATTACTTTCATTACATAACCATGATTTAATACAATTACAATGAAACATATGATTACATTTTGTTTTTACTATTTCATCGTCTGATTTAAAATTTTCAATACATATTAAACAATCACCATTTTCTATATTAATATTATATTCTACTCTTTCTAATTTATTAAAATCTTCTTCACTTATAACTATTTTCACATCATTTAAATTTAAATTAAAAAAATCATTATCAATATCATTTCTAAAATAATTATCAAATATATAAATCATTCTATTCAATCTATTACTATTATTGAATATATAATTTGGTCTGTTATTTAATATAGTGTGTGGTGCACTATGTAATGTACTATGTAATGTACTATGTAATGTACTATGTAATGCACTGTGTGATGCACTGTGTGATGCACTATGTGATGCACTGTGTGATGCACTGTGTGATGCATTATCTGATTCATTATTTAATTCATTATTTAATTCATTATCTAATGCACTATGTGATGCACTATGTGATGCACTGTGTGATGCACTATGTGATGCACTATGTGATGCACTATGTGATGCACTATGTGATGCACTGTGTGATGCACTATGTGATGCACTGTGTGATGCACTGTGTGATGCACTATGTGATGCACTGTGTGATGCACTGTGTGATGCATTATTTAATTCATTATCTAATTCATTATCTAATTCATTATCTAATTCATTATCTAATTCATTATCTGATGCACTATGTGATATATTATCTAATTCATTATCTAATTCATTATCTGATGCACTATGTGATATATTATCTAATTCATTATCTAATTCATTATTTGATGCACTATGTGATGCACTATGTGATGCACTATGTGATGCACTATGTGATGCACTATGTGATGCACTATTATTTAATTCATTATTACTAGGTATTAAATTTATATTTGTTTCAGGAAATAGTGATTTATCATTAGGTAAATCATCATTATTATTTTCTAATTTAGTTTCTTCTGATACATGATCATTTAATACATTATTAATCACATTATTTAAATCATTTATTATAGTATTATTAAACATATCATAATTTTGTGTATTATATAATCCGCTATAAATATTTATTTGTGGCAATAATGTATAATCAATATATCTATCATATTCTATATTTTCGTCTGATTCTATATTTTCATTACTTTCAATATTAGGTATATTCAAAATAGTATCTAATAATGATATAATTGGAAATCTGATTATATGTCTATTTTCGTTATTTTCATTATATAATTGATATTCTGAACCATTATTATTTGTAAATATTTCATCATAACAACCCTGAATCCATTTATTATATTTATCTATAATATTATTATCTTTGATTACATTACCATTTTCATCTCTTTTTCTGTCATATATAATTATTTCTTTTATATTTTCTTCCTCAATATTATTTGTATCCATAAAATCTTTAATAGTAGAATTAAATTGTAAGATATCACTTCCTATAATTATTGATTTAGATTGATTATTTTTATTATATATTATTTCAGAATATTCAATATTATATATTAATAATGAGCACATGTTTAATAAATTTTCTTGTATTTTTCCTATTTTTAAATTGATATCAATATTAATTTCTTTTATAAAATCATTATAATGCACACTTACTTTCATTTATAATTAAAATATAGAAAGTATTTTTAAGTATTTTTATATATTATCTAATATATTCCAACAAAATACACATTTTTTATCAAATGGAGAATTAGGATTATTATCGGGTACTTCTATATAATATGGCTCTGTTCCAATATTATTTTGTATATTATTTAAATTATTTGGATTCACACAACCAAAATTTCCTATTTCATAGCAATTAATTTTATCTTCAATATTTTCAATACTACAGTCATTACATATACCACCTAATATACTTTTACTAAAACATTTATTTTTTTGACTATTACATTTTAAACATTTATTTAATAATTTTTTTTTTTCGTCTAGTTGAATACAACTTTTACTATCACATTTATAAAAACAATCATCTCTATAAATTTTTATATCATTTTTTAATTCAATTTTATATAATTTTTCTTTATTATTATCTAACATCATATTTTTATATTTTTGGATATCAAAACTAAGAAATCTTTCATAATTTTTATATTTATTAAATAAAAAAATAATTAAACATAATATTATTAATATAAATAAATATATTATCATATATTATAATATAATAAAAAAATTAATTCCAACATTTTACACAATAATTTTGTAATGGATTAATAGGTGGAATATTATTTTTACAACCAAATAATTGTTCACATGTATAATTATTATTACAATCAGTACATATTCCTTTATATTGATCATAACATTTTTTTTCTTTTTTACATTCCTTACATAAATCATATTTAATCATTTGAATTTGATAGTCATCACATACATTTTCATTACACATATCGGTACATTTTTTAAATGTATATTTATTCTTTAATTTATCATAATCAACTTCACTATCTGTTACTGATTTTATTGGAACTTTAATAACTCTAAATTTTATTAAATTATGATTATTATAAATCAATGCATATGTAAATATTATAAAAAATAGTATTAATAATATAATAATTAATATAAATGTACTATCTATCATTATCTCTATATATTATTCATAATTTTATTTTTCAAATATTTATTAAAAAAATAACATTTCATTCTATAAACTTCATTTTCATCAATATCTGATATTTTTATTAAGTGTTCTAACGGTAATTTATTTAATATATCATAATCAGGCAATAAAAATATATTTTTATTTTCTATGTTTTTTTCTATTATTAATTCTCGTGTATTAATATTATTATTTGATAATATTCTTAATATTTTTAATATTGTATTATTTACAATATAATAATTATTTTTTATTAATATCTTATTTAAATATAAATGATCGTATTTATGATATAAATATTTATTATCTAATATTTTATAGGCATTTTCACTCAATAAAATGGGTGTTTTAAATAACCATGCATCTTGTTCTGTTGAAAATAAATTATTACTTAATCTTTGTGATTTTATTATTTTTGAATTTATACATCTATCTAAACGTGATATTGTAAATATTTTTTTTTTTGATAGTTCTAAATTTATATCCATAAAATCAATATTTTCTTGATTTTGTATTATTATATCAGACCTTACTATACAGACAATTTTATTATTAAATATATTATTTGTTATTTTTATTAATTTTGAAAATGATATATCGTCTATTACATCATTTTCAAAATATATTATATTTTCTGTATTTTCATTCGAGCATGACTCTCCTGAAAATATTTCTTTATCTTTACATAAATTCATTGTATTTTCTTTAGAGCATGACTCTTCTGAAAATATTTCTTTATCTTTACATAAATTCACTGTATTTTCTTTAGAGCATGACTCTTCTGAAAATATTTCTTTATCTTTACATAAATTCATTGTATTTTCATTCGAGCACGACTCTTCTGAAAATATTTCTTTATCTTTACATAAATTCACTGTATTTTCTATTACAATAGTTTCAGAACATAGTTTTTTATCAACATTTAAATTCATATTTTCTTCATTAGTTAAATCATGTAATATTATTTTATCATTTTCATTATCAAATACATTTTTTAAATTATATCCAATTATTAAAATTTTATCAACATCTCTATTTTTAATATTTTGTATAATACATGTTTTTTGTATTGTATTTAATATATTATTATCAGAATTTTTATAAAATGTTACAATATATATTTTATTAGTTTCATCTAATTTTTCATTATTTATTTGGTTTATTTTTTTATTTAGTTCTAACTTAATATTTTTGTTGTAATTTTCATTAATAATTTCTTTTAAATCGTTATAATAACTAATAAATTTAGAAACGTGATCTTTTTCAATTATATATGTATCATTAATAAATGAATCTAAATTTTTAAATAAATTTTCATAATTATAAAATATAATTTTATTATATTTTTGAATAAGTTCTAATAATATTAAACTTCTTTTAAATTCAGATAAATAAATAATGAATAATGCATTAGTTATTAATAAGTTTTCAGTATAATCATCTGGATATACTTCTAATATATTTTTATTATCACCATATTTTTTTTCTTCATTATTTAATAAAAATATTATTATACATATATTTTCTTTTAGAAAATATTGATAAACATTTATTTCATTAATGTTATTTTCTGAAGGAAGTAACGTTATATTTTTAATTATTTCATATTTTGTATCTATCTCTTTATCTATATATATAATAACATATTTTGAATTAATATCCATTTTAATTAATATTATTATTTCATTTTTAAGTATAATATTTTATAATAAATTAATTTAAAGAGATATTATATTAATATTATTAAAAATGAGTTCTAATAATAATGAAAATCCTGTTTCTGCATATAAGCAATTATCTGGTATATTAAATGCTTTAAAATCAGAAGAAATTACCCTTAATGATGCAATGAATAAAATTCAATTAAAAGAGGTACAAATAAGTACTCGGCCATATTGTAAGGTTACTAATAATGGTGCACTAGCATTATATAACATTACAAAACAGCCTATTGTATTATATGCAGATCAATGGAATAAGCTTTTAAAAGTTACAAAAAGCAATTATATTGATAATTACATTAAATATAATAGTTCCCGGCTTAAATACAGGAAAGAAGGCTATGAAGGAAAAAAGCAAGATAAATAAGTTGATTTATAATAATAAGTATTTCTTAAATACTTATTGTTGTACATTTATGGATAAAATGTTATTACGAGAAGGATTTTTCCGTAAAACATGGTTTGGTCTAGTTTTAAATGCTTGATATGAAAAAATTTTATATTCGAAACATTCCAGTATAAATTTTATTATATTTTCATAACTAATATCATTACGTAAATAATGACAAACCAAATAATCCGGTATGTCCAGCTCAATGTCCATTTCAATTAAAAATTCCAAGAGTTTGAATATATAATATTCACTTGTAAATTTAATATTTCCACTTTCATCAATACCTGTTACACCATATCTTCGGTTATCACTAGAATATTGTAGTGCACATGTGTCACAGTATCCATACAATATGTTATTATATGTGCAATTTCTTACACATCTTTCGCACATTGGGCCAGTACCATCTATATGAGATGTCATACTTGACAATGTTAGAAAAAATGTATGTGAATATCTCACATTATTAACATTAGTGTAACCTAGTTCAGTAATGCAACTTTTATGCATTACTGAATAATTATAGAACTTACGTAAAGTATCAAAAAAAATATTTAATACACTAGATAAACGTCTATCCATCTTGTTTGTTTATATATATATATATAATTAAATATATTTGATACTTTATATTATTTTATCCATCATTTTTTTTATCAATAAATTATATTCTAAAATTATTTTTTTGATTGTTATAATTTTCAAGGGATTCTTTATATTTATTATTAAAAACATCGATAAAATGTTTACTTATTTTTTTCCTTCCATTTTTATCTAATTTAAAATAATCATTATGTTTATGTTTTATATCACATACAACTTTATTTAATATTTTTCTGTCAAAAAATATTTTTTTATTTTCTCTTATTTGCTCATATATTTCATATAATTGTTCTTGTAATTTATGCAATGTATCTTCTATAATTTCTGATTGTTCACGCGATTCAAATTTTTTAGTTTCATTTAAATAAACGAATCCTTTTTCTGAATATTTATCTAAAACTACATTTAAATTTATTAAATTTTGTAAAATTCCTTTCAACAAATCAGTGTATTTATATTCTGAAAACATAAATAAAAATTTTAAATTATCTTCAATATGTGATAAATTCCATTTTTCATCAAACCCAACTAAATTTATATTTTTAACATTAATATTATCCATTGATATATTGGGGTTAATTTCACTTAATTTTTCTTTTATTTCTTTCATATTTATTTCATTATTTTTATTTTCAATCGAAAATAAATTTAGATTTTCTATATTTATAAAATTTTCAATATTTTCAATATTATTTTCAATATTTATATTTGAAGGATTATTTATTTTATTATCTTCTGTAGTATTTTCATTAAATACGTACTCATTATTTGTACATGTTTTATTATGTCTATGTAAACTTTTTATACAAGAATATTTTTTCATACATACTTCACACTCATATTTTTTTATGTCATTATTATAATTATGTATTGGAAATAATGATTGTTCTATAATATTTTCATCTGATAAATGTAAAGTATCAATGTATTTATGATCACATTTTTTTAATTTATTTAAATGTTTAACCATATCTGTTTTTTTTTTAGTTATATATAAGCATCTAATACATTTGTATTCTGTCATTTTATAATATATCTATATATAATTATTATTTTATATAAAAATAATTTTATAATAAAATTTTATTTATTATATAGTGATGAACTATAAGCTTACAATAATATTAATTCATTAAAGAGTATTTATATATTGATAAAAAATTATTTTCTGAAGTTTATAAAATATAATAAAACAAATTTTTGACAAATTGAGCATAAGAATCGGAAATTCAATGAAGATTAATCACTATTTTATGTAGTAAACTGAAGATTTAGCATAAGTTTAAGGATATACTCCGGAATTTACGAAGAAAATACAGAAAAGAACCGGAGTTTATGAAGGAACAAATATTCGACAAAAAATAATCTATAAACTAATTCTATCGAAAAAATATTCCATATTATATTTTATTGATAATGTAAATATATTTTTATTTGTTTATTCAATAATAATGTTAAGGAACAAATATTCGACAAAAAAGAATTTATAAACTGTTTTTGTCGAAGAAATGTTCCATATTATTTTTTATTGATAATGTAAACATATTTTTATTTATTCAATCAATGACACTTATATGGAACAAATATTCGACAGAAATTAAATTTCATATATATAAAAAAAACACTCATAAATGGATTTTGTCGAAGAAATGTTCCATATTATATTTTATTGATATTGTAAACATATTTTTATTTATTTAATCAATAATAATGTTATGGAACAAATATTCGACAAAAATTAAATTTCATATATAAAAAAAAAATACTCATAAATGATTTTTGTCGAAGAAATGTTCCATTGTAATTTTTATTGTTTAAGTGAAATAATTTTATTTATTTAATCAATAATAATGTTATGGAACAAATATTCGACAAAAAATTAAATTTCATATATAAAAAAAAGCACTTATAAATGAATTTTGTCGAATAAATGTTCCATATTATATTTTATTGATAATGTAAACATAATTTTATTTATTCGTTCAATAACACTGATATGGAACAAATATTCGACAAAAATTAAATTTCATATATTAAAAAAAAATACTCATAAATGATTTTTGTCGAAGAAATGCGCCATTGTAAATTTTTATTGTTTAAGTGAAATAATTTTATTTATTTAATCAATAATACTGATAAGGAACAAATATTCGACAAAAATTAAATTTCATATATAAAAAAAAATACTCATAAATGATTTTTGTCGAAGAAATGTTCCATTGTAAATTTTTATTGTTTAAGTGAAATAACTTTATTTATTTAATCAATAATAATGGTAAGGAACAAATATTCGACAAAAAATTAAATTTCATATATAAAAAAAAGCACTTATAAATGAATTTTGTCGAATAAATGTTCCATATTATATTTTATTGATAATGTAAACATAATTTTATTTATTCGTTC
>Ga0214919_10006650_pt1 | contig 15811 bp, 26 predicted proteins | sample LL1503_MetaG_FD_177994 | JGI IMG/M metagenome (GOLD analysis project Ga0214919, IMG submission 177994) | Freshwater microbial communities from Lake Lanier, Atlanta, Georgia, United States - LL-1503 | ecosystem: Environmental > Aquatic > Freshwater > Lake | place: USA: Georgia | collected... | reverse complement strand
ATTTCAAGGATTACATTGAACCCAAGAGCACCTTTGAATGTAACTACTTGTCCTACCTTAAAGTCTGTTTGGTTTTTCATTTCATATTCCTTGTTGGTTGTTCTTAATCTTACATACAAATATACGGAATTATCCGATAACATCAAACATCATAAAAAAGTAAAGTACACAATAAAATAATATTGCCATACCAATACCCATTGCTAAATCTTTAATCTTGTTCATACTTAAATCCTTATACACAAATTACTTAGACACATATTCTGAATTATAAACACGAGGAGCAGATTGAACTACTTCCTCTACCAACGACTTACGTGAAGCTGCTTGAAGAACTCTTAACTTTTTATTTAAGTCATTGGTGTTAATCAAGTTACCTAACACATGGTTCTGATAACAGATAATCAAAGTTATTACAACTCCGAGAGTTAAACCAAGTGTAAATATATTAAATACGTTTTTCATTGTTTCCTAATAGTGTTAAACATCAACACACAAATATAAGATTTTTTCCGTTCACAACCAAATAAAAATTCATTTTGGTATTTCAAATAAATTCCGTATATTTGTATGTAAGATTAAGAACAACCAACAAGGAAATTAGTTATGAGCATGAGCAAACATATTTGGGAAGGATGGACAGTCCAAGACTTCGTAGATGACCTAGAACCTATCTTCAACATGATTATGAGAGGACAATCTTGGCAGAAACCATTTCAGTCCAAAGAAGAATTGAAACAATGGTGTAAAGATAATCAACCAGGTTACAAGAAACATATTCCGGCAGTAGTAAATTATTTTTGGAATAAAATTAAATAAAACGTTTGGTATTTGAAATAAATTTCGTATATTTGTATGTAAGATTAAGAACAACCAATAAAGGAAACACAAAAATGGAAAAGTATAAAATGAGAGCCGAAGGTATCAATGATGTTTTTGAATTTATGAAACTTGCTGGACTTTCTATCAGCAACTACACCATTTATGGAAACAATACAATTCCTGATGTTGAATTTGAGTTTGAGTCATCAGCACCATTCTTAAAACTCATGACAACATTGCATAAAGTTCCAGATGGTCATGTTATGTATGATACATTACAACCAATTTCAACGTATACTGGTGAAAGATAATAGTACTATAAATCAATAAGGAAAATAAATTATGAAACGAGTTGGTGAAAAGGAATTTGATGTAGTTGTTAGTGGTATTGAAGAAGGTGAATTTGGTCCAGAAAAAGCAACAGAAATTATTACCGTAGTTGCTAATTCTTCCAAGACCGCAATTAAAAGAGCAATTGGTGTTTCAAACTTAATAAACCCAGAGTTTGTTTCTTTTATTTCAAATTTCCAATAATAGATAAAATAAGAAAGCCTCACAAATTGTGAGGCTTTTTTCTATTCTTTATTTCTTATTGTAATCTTGCACCTGCCAACGCTTCTGCTAATTCACCCATCAATTGCTTGAGGAATTTTGTGTAGCCTTCACCTAAAAAATTCAAGCCAGATATATTTGTAATATCGTGATGCCCACCTGAACCTTTTACAATAACATCGTAAGCAGTAGTAGTTACACTATCGAGTATTGCCTTTTGTTTTGGTGAAAGGAATCTATATTGTTTTCCAGCTATATCTTTTACTACATTTCCAAATCCTGGACTCGTAGGTAAATTTACAGCAACCTCACCGAATAAAGCCATGAAGTCATCCATAGTGAAACCAACGGATTCTGTACTTCCTTTTTTAGCAATATCCATTTCCATCATTCTCTTAACATCACCCATTGTAAGTTGTATTGCTTGAAGTTCTGATTTGTGCTTATTCAATATACCCATTGCCAATTCACCTAAGTTAATTGGGTTTGCACCTTTCTTGAATGGATTCTTCGCTGCTTGTACCAATCCCATTGGCCAACCAATTACAAGGTACTCAGCAGTTGGGTTCATCTTGAATGGAGTGTATCTATCGTATCCACCTTTAGTCATTGTACCACCACCGTATTGAACTAAGCAAGTTCCAAACATTGCATATTGACCGTTCCCAAGTGTTTGTATTTCTCGTGGATTTGTTATTTGTTTCATCTTTATATCAGGTGCTTGTGAAGCAAGGTATGCTGCTGTTTTAGCAGGTAAATCTTCCCATGATAAACCACGAGCGTTTACTTCTTGTTTTATTACATTGTAGATAGAAACTAATGAAGGACGTGCTTTCATTACCAATGCTTCTAAGAAGCCAGGTTTATTCTTGAAAGCAAGAAGAACTTTGTTTACTACCAATCCCATTGCAAGTCTATTAGGTACGGCAGACATAGTTGGGTCAAACTCAAATACAGAACGCATTACTTGGTCTGGATTAATACCTTGTGAAGCAAAGTCAGCGGAATCAACCGTTGATATAATTTTAATATCTTGTGCAGGGAATAAATCACTTGGTGAAATTTCTTGAGACATCGCTGCAACATTTGAAGGTGCGTGTTTGAATGCACCCGATGTAGTTGGAGCAACACCTGCTTGTGATTGATGGTGATCGGTATGAATATGCACCATTGGCTTGCCGTGAGCAAAGTCAACAATAACAACCAAAAGACCAGGACGTGGTTTTTGAACTGCGTATTCCATACCACCATATTGAATTTTATGACATTCAACTAATTTAACACCATATCTTTCTAAATATGCTTTCATACCTATTGCAGTTGTTACACCATCTAAATCCATGTGGAAGTATATAACAGCCTCTTTTCTCGTTTCCGTTAATGCTTTAATGTTTCTTATTCCACTTTCTTTAATAATCTGTTTTGTATCTTTCAACAGGTCTTTTAATTTTATCATTTTATTTTCCTCAAAATGTATCTTGTTTCAAATCTGCCGTTATTAAATTCAAATATTCAATACCTTTCATTGTAAGAGAACTATCACCATATTTAATTTTATCTTTCATCCTACTAACAATATCAAAGTCATACTTTCTAATATCTTTAATCTTATGTAATTTAAGTATTACCCAATCTATTTTTTCCAACACTTCCTGTTTTTGTTCTGAAGTTTTATACTGAACATAGTCTGTATATTTCAAGTCAGACACATCATCTATTTCCAAACTTGCCCAAAACGAATCTAACATACTTAACTCTCTGTTAGAATCTTAGAAACAGACTCTCCACTTATGGTACTATTAGTCTCAACCGCAAAATTAAATGAAGTACCACTAATACAGTAGAATGAAATATAATTGTAAATAAAGTCTTTATCCATGGGAGTAGAACTAGTCGAACCTTTATAGTCAGAAAGACTAAACATGGATATACTGTAATATGTAGAAACGTCAGTTGATTTACCTCGAACTGGCTTAATTTTAAGAGCAATTATTGGCAATGTCTTTATAGAACTAAAATACTCTACCATTTTATTGGCGTGTTTAACTTCATAGTTATCGCGAGAGTCATATTTTATTATCTTTATACCATCATATTTTATTAACGGAACATCTACTGCACCACCAAATATTGCCTCAGCGTTTATTTCAGTTGCAAACTTTACCAAACTAGAAATAGCAGCTTTTGTATCAGACGTTTTAACAGTTTTTAGATAATTGTTTACCATATTATTCAACATATCTATGGCAATGTGATTTGCATTTGACATGAGAATATTTTTTATCTCTTTACGAGTAAATGTTACTGGAGTAGTTCCATTAAATAATCCAGAACATTTAATAGCGCGCTTTCCTGTTTTATCAATTGAATCTTCTTTTGCTTGTTTAACTAAATCTATAATACCTTTTATTCTTTTAAGTTCCTCATCAAACTCCAGACTCTTTTCTGGTAAACTCTGAAACTTAATTCTAAAAAAATTCTTAGTTGAATACTCTTTAACAGTATTCTGAAATTCATCGAATGCCTTGTTATATTGTTTTGTATCGTTATCGAATTTTGCAGACCAACTTAATAGTCGGTCTCTGAAACACGATGTTATTTGAATGGGCTCATCATCAGTAGCTTCTGTTATTGGTTTACCAGAACGATTCATATGTTCTACTATTTCCTTATCAAACTCTTTTAATATGTCTTCCGCATCCTCAGAAATCTTCTTTGCTTCAACTTGTGCGTCCACAACCTCTTCACTCGTTGGTGAAAATATATCAACTATATGTGATTTTATTTTTTTTGACCAATCGGTAAATTGAGTCATACGGTCTGTTACTTTTTTTACAAAGTTTGAACCTGCATCTTTCATCTTTGAAATTGTGTTTTTTAACATATCAGCAACACCTTCGTTTGTAGGTGTTGGTAGAACATTTTTTCCAAATTTTGATTGGAATAGAGTAGTTACTTTTCCAACACGACCATCTAACGCCTTCAAACTAACACACGCCATTATGGTACTATCGTCATTTAATTTTATTAAAGACTCACCTGCTGGTTTCATACCTTTCAACAAATCACCTCGAAATGCGTCCTGAACTCTTCCTGGACCCCAAAATAAAACAACATCTGCAGTAAATGTTTTACTCTGTTGATTATGCTTTGATACTGATTTTAATTTTGCATAAAACTGAGTTATATTGGCATGAATAAATCCATCGACTTTATTACCACCGTATAGATCTTTTAATGTTGGAGCATTAGGATTAACAGTTCCTGCAATAACAACATCCTTAAATGTTTGGAACGCTTTTTTATCACCTTTTATTTTATCCAACAGAGTAAGTATCCAATCTTTACCAGCAGAATCCCAATCGTAATTTTTATTTAGTATTGAAATCATATCATTTGCAGTTAAATCTTTCTTATCTGTTACTGCAAATATCAATGGTATGGTTTCAAAAACCTTTGTTTTATTTGATAGACTTTTCCAAGAATCCCTGATTATCTTTTCGTTGGGATTCATTTTTTCGTCTGTGTCTGGTGTCTCATTTACATGTCTTCTCTTACCATTTACTTCACGCATTAATCTTTTAATGGAAGTTAGTATTAGTCTTTCATTTTCTACTAATAATTTATACCTATTCATGTAAAATATCTCCAATGTAAACGAGGAACATACCTATAAATATAATCAAAATTAAAATAAACAGAAATCGCCAGACATAATATCTAGCGATCTCGTAACTCTATTAACACATGGTTATTGAGATATTAATTTCTTGATGGGAAAATACCGTTGAGACAAATGGAATATTCAATGTAAGGTTTCCCTTGATAAATATCTCCTATTTGTATGTTCAATAAATCACCGTGCTCATTCCTTGGTCTTAAATCTGGTAATTTAAAATTATGAATACCATCGCCACCATATGTAGTTCCAATTAATGAAAACAGCGCTGTATTATGTTGAATGTCCATTATTTGTCCATGACAAAATGTCCAGTTTTGTGGAGGAAAATTGTATGGAAATTGAACTATCATGCCTAAAAATGGTTCGTACATTTTATTATCTCCTTTTAATTAATATTATTTATGGTTTAGGATTTGCATCCCTTATTCTTTCTTTTATCCACTCATAAACTTGTGGTTGATGTGTGTTTACTCTCCACTCCTTTACGGTTCTATAATCAATTTCGTGCATACCAAACGGGCGAACATCAGAAATCTTAGCAACCTGACCGCCTTCAAATTGAATGTGCCATGCACATTTTTCTACACCATCAAAGTCATCACCGAAATCTGTTGAAAGATTAGGATTACCGAACGCTCGTACTAAATGTCTGTACTCACATTCCATAACGCCTATTTGCGGAGCCATCTTTACTTCGATGTCCTTACTTGTTCTGTGTCTTGGATAATTCATAACAACCTCTGTTTATTTTTTATAATCGGTTTCATAAAAACCGTTGCCAGTTAATATTGGCTTACTTTTACTAAATGCTTCTACTTTTGTCAATTTACATTTCTTTCCGCATGAACAAGATTCTGGTACTGATGTTGTGAGTGGTACATAATACTCATTTATGTTTCCACACTTGTTACATTTGAAATCATAAACAGGCATATTAAAGTCCTCCTAAAACTAATTTTAATGCTAATTCTATAAAATAAATTCCCAATCCAATTGGAAATCCTAATACAAACGTAGTTAAAATAACAATAACGGAATATACTAAGTATATAAATGGCGTGGATAATCCAATGACAATAAAATCTAATAACTTTTTAAACATACATAACCTATATAATATTATATCTTTGTAACGTAATCTATTATAATTCTGTAATCAACTTCATCTAAGTTTATCATTGATTTAAGAAAAAATAAATTCATACGTTTTAACTCTGTTTTAATAAACGCTTTCAAATGGTCTTTGATAAAAGGTGTTACCCCAATTGTAAACTCTTCATCCGTAAACGTATCCGTCTGTGGAAATAAAAATAGTTCTTGGTCTATTATTGTCTGAATGTTACCCTTTAGTGTACTATCTAAATTTATCAAATCTATAATTGTTCTTGTATTAAAATTCATAAGATTGATAAATTATATTTGAAAAATCATTAAATGGATTACCAGTAAGATATGAAAATGCCATTGATTTTATATCCTCGTCAGTTAGTCCGTTTTCACGGTAATCGAGTAAATCACTTTCTCTAATTTTCATATAATTACCATCACTTGAAAATAAACGCCATCCATCCACAAATACAAAATCGGGGATCATAGAATAACACCATTAAAATAAATTATACTGGAGATGCAAATTCATCCTCTTCTTCATCTTCATCCTCATCTTCTATGAAGTAATCAAATGCTTCATCTCCATCTTCGTCATCCCATTCTTCTTCACCGAATTCTGCATCTTCAAAATCCATATCATCGAATGTGTCATCTAAACCAATCGACTCAATATCGCTTTCTACTTCATCCCAATCTTCCATTCCTTCTTTTTCGTTTTCCATATCATCTACTCCATTGTAGTATTTCATAAAACCGTGAACTGCTGTTAAATAATCTTCTGCAACTGTTATCTTTGATTGTACCCAATCTTCAAGTTCATCATGCTCATCTATCATGTGATAAAGTTTTTCAGCGTTTTCCATTATGGAAAGTAGTTGAGCTTTTAACATTCTACCTTCACCTTGATCGTGGTGAATTTCTTTTAGTAATTTACTTTCTGTAATTGCAACCATTCGATTTGCAACTCTACTTTTCTTTGGATTCAACTTAACTAATTCAGCAACTTTAACTGCTTCAACTAAATCGTTGGATAATACTCTGACATTACGCTTATGTTTTTCTTCACGTAATACATTTACTATTTCTTTTACAACAAATTTCTTAACGTCTTTCATCTAAGTCTCCAAAATACTTCTTACGTAGAAGTTACAAATATAAACAATTTATTTTTAAGAATCAAATATTTTTATTCTTCATCTATAATATCATCCATACCACCTAACAAATAATCCAAATCATCATCCTGATATTCAGGTTCTTCAAAATCATGTTGACTAACTCGTGTATCAATATCAACGAAAGAATCTAATGTTGCATCCTTTCGTTTTGGTATAATAGATTTTTTATTCATCAGCGGTTCAACTGTTGCAACAAAATCTTCTTTCTCTGCATCAGTTGTTGGTTGATCTAATTTATTTTTTAATCTACTTGTATCTTTAGCTGACACAGTTGTTACTCTGTGGCCAAATACATCTTCCCTCATCAGATTTAACAGATAGTTTGTATCATTTATTTCTTTATACATTCTTTTACCTCGTTTCTTTTTTCTACCTGCACAATGCGCTTTCTGACTAAATCCTTTTGGTCTTTTACAATTTATAGACTTCTTGTATTTATTTGTCCACTTTTCTAACAGAATCAATATTTCATCATTAAATTTATTCATAATTATAAATATCAAAATCTTTTAATTGCGTCTAAAATTTGTGGAGCAATCGGTTCTGGTAAATTATCTTTTGTGAACCATCCAAGGTCTTCATGTTCCCAATCTATTTTAACAAAAAATCTTTTCTTTACTTTATAAAGAAATAAAAAATAAATTCTATTATCAGCGTAGTATCTATCAATTCCTATTAGTTTATCACCACTTGGAATTTGGTATGTTGTTTCTTCAAAAAATTCTCTACGAGCACAATCTTCAAGTGATTCAAAATTATTAACATCTGATTCACCAGATGGTACTGACCAATGACCCCCAAGAAATTCTGCTTTAGAATTTCTTTTTGTTAGAAGAAATTCCCCATCGGCATTCATAACCAATATACCAGCAGCACCTGGCTTTTTCACTTGAGATAATTCTTCTGGTGATATGTAATTAATTGTGCTCATATTCTACGTTCACTTTTATTTTAGATTTATAATTTGCAGGAAATCTACGTTCTATACCAAGAAACTCTGTGTCTTTATCTATTACAAGTGTAAGTTCTAACTGAGTTAGATTCATCATTATTTGAGTTGAAGTCCAAAGTTTATAATTGTATCTACGTGGATTTGCCCAACCAGGAACGTGATATTTTTTATTCAATGTAGGTAGAATTTCATTTGAAGAATGAATTTTTTTCATTAATCTATAAGTTATAAGTTGTCTCATAACCGATGACTTTCTATCTATTCCTTTTTGATAACCAGCTCTTGAATATACTTCACCATGGTTTGTTCTAACTATTACACGACTTTGTTTTAGCTTTCTCACTATCGGTGGTCTGTTAGATATATTTTCTATAAAGAATATATTCTTTTTAGTACCGACTAATGTGTGACCATTTAGTGCAGTTGGTTTGCCACTTAGAGTTTTTGTTCCATCTGAATAACCCGTGAATGTAACGATGGACTCTATTACATCCGCCACATTATTAAATCCAAGAGCATGTCTTATCTTAAATCCGTCTTTACTTGGGAGTTTGGTTTTAAGTGTTTTCTTCTTATCCTTCTCGTCCATCTCACCTTGAAGAGTTGCATTTATTATACCAATCCCATATTCGTTCATTCCCTCTGAATAATCAGTATCCATGTCTAACATGAAAACAACTTCAATATTATTGATAAGTTCGTGAACTACTTTTATCTTTGGGTAATAATTTCTATCACGATTTTTTACCAATACCACATCGTTTTCTATCTTAGCCCCAACAATCGTACATTCTTGCAAATCAGGTTTAGGATATTTTCCGTTTTTAATTCGGTTGTATATCATAGTAAGTTCCACTTCTGACATATCGTCAAGGTGTTCTTTACCAACTGTTTGTTTGCACCATGCCATGAAGTTTTTCTCTCCATCCCATTTGATGCCCATTTTATCTGCTATTTTATGTACGTTTTGTTGTGTCATTTATTATACGGGAATAAATCATTTAATGTTTGCCTTCTCTTATTGCATCCACAATCTTCTTTACCAACTGCTTGAGCAACTGCCTCGGCAACTTTATCTAATCCAACGGCATGTGTAACCTTAGCAACCGTATCACCGAATCCCTTTGATTCTTGATTTTTAAATTCTTCACTCATCATAACACCTTTATTTTAATGTAATTAAGTATTTAAGTTTATTAAACTCTGCTAACATTTCATCACGAATATTTAATAAGTCTGTATCTGTCTTTGCATTTAACATTGAAGACAAACCAATTAAAAATTGAATAGTTTCTTCTATAAAAGAATTTATATCTTTTGCATTACTATTTACTATTTCAAATGGAATTGCAGGAACACGTCCATATTTACCCATGAGAACTTCAACAAATGAATCAATCAAATCATCCATTGCATCGTAAGTACCACCGTACGCTTGATGACGTGCATATGATTTAGTTTGCCAATGATAAAATCTTAGCTGTGTTTGAACTTGAACTAATTTACTTGCTACCTCATGCATAAACCTCTCCCAAGAATACTGTTGTAATATATGTCAATAAATATAAATATAAATATAAATTATTATTCCGATACTGCACGTCCTTTCATATTTTCCCAATCTCTATTTTTTCTTACACTATCGTTTACTCTGATTGCAGTATCAATTAGTTTTGTATAAATACCGTGGGTTGAAGCGTAATAAACAAGTGCTTTCATATCTTTTGGAAAACAATGTCCACCGTAACCTCTATCTCCATCTGGTCCAGGGACTGTCCAATGACTATTGCCTACACGTTTATCGTATTTAACTATATCAATCATTTCAGAATAGTCAATACCACCTTGTTCACAAATGTCATATATTTCATTTGCAAATGAAACTTTAGTTGCTAAGAAACAATTTGTAACATATTTTACCATCTCTGCTGTTTTAGTATCTGTTTTCAACACATCAACAAGCGGAAATGGAACTCTAAACATTTCCTCCACCGTGTTAACAGATTCGGCATCCCCACCCAATACAATTCTATCTTGATTTATGAAGTCTTCAACCGCACTAACTTCTCTTAAAAATTCAGGATTAAAAACTATTTTTAGATTTTTATTCTTTTCGTTTAATCTTTCACAAGTGCCAGGTGGTACTGTTGATTTAAGAATAACAATTTTTTCTCCAAGAGAATTTAATTGAGTGAAAACAGGTTCTATTATTGATGTATCGCATTCGCCAGATGATTTCATAGGCGTTGGCAAACATACAAAAATAATTTCACTTTTATTAAATAACTCTTCTATATTAGAAACTGTACTTTTTTCTTTTATAACATCATATGTTTCTACTTTAAAATAATATTCTAACCCTGCTTTAACTGAACTACCTACGAAACCTTGCCCTACAATTCCAATAGTTTTCATTTTTTATTCCTTATCTTTATTTTTTCCAAAAAGAATAAATACCTTTTTCTAATTCGTATTCACTCCAAATAAATTGTTCTCGTTGTGGTTGACTCTTAGCCCATTCCCACATCGTATATAAACCGTCACCTAATGAAGTTGTATCTTCATATCCTAACAAATCAACAGATTTTTTCCATGTTGGGTGTGCATACTTAACTTCATGTCTTGGTTCTAAGTGAACTGTCTCACCATATCCAATAACTTGTTTCAGTAATTCATTCGCTTCTTTAATAGAATACTCTCGTGTACCACCAAGATTTATAATCTGCTTTGAAGCGTTTTCATTCACCGCTGCTTTCCACAATGGTTCAAGACAATCATCGATATAACTGAAAGCCCTTGTTTGATTTCCATCACCATAAATTGTCATTGGTTTATTATTCAAAACTTGATACATCCATATACCAAGAACATTTCTATATTTATCCCATATATTTTGCTTTATACCGTAAACATTGTGTGGTCTTATTATACACCAATCTAAGTCATGTTGTTCACCTGCAATTCTTATATCTTGTTCACAAGCATATTTTGCAACACCATATGGGTCTATCGGTGCTGGTAAATGTGATTCATCAAAAGGTGGATTGCCATGACCATAAACTGCCATAGTTGATGTAAATACCAATCGCTTAACATTGTATTTAATACAATTGTTTACAATGTTAGCAGTTGCTAATAAGTTGTTTTCATAGTTAAAACATCTAATGAATGGTGATAACCCCTCAGCAGCATACGCTGCAAGGTGATAAACATATTCTGGTTTATGTAGTTCAAATAATTCATTAATACTAAAAGTATCTGTACAGTCTAATCTATAAAAATGAGCTTTTGAATTTATATTTTCTCTATAACCACCACTCAAGTTATCTACCAAAACAACATCATATTCTTTTTTATTTTCAATTATCCAGTCTGCTAACCTTGATCCTAAAAGTCCTGCACCGCCTGTTATTAAAATATTTTTATTCATTTACTATTCTCCGTATATTCTGATGGATGTATTATATGTCCGTACAAATCTTGTTGTATTGTATGAAATGAAAAATTATTATGTTTTACTACGCCAGGAAGAGCTTCTATACAAAATCTACCGTGGGCACTTGCATTTGAAAAATATTCAATTGGTATTTTTTTTATCAAAGATGTATTCATCCAATAAAATGTTCCAGAATAATGACCGCTGTAAAATCCGTCAAGCCATTGTGCTCCACACGATTCAAAAGATTCATTTAATTTTTCAACACAATCTTTCCATTTTAATATTGTAAAGTATTCTAAATACTGTCTCCAATACTTAGCACCTTTTTCTTCTGGAGTTTTATATCGAGTTGGACCTTTATTGTGAAAATATAAAACATACTCATCCTCACTCAAACTATCTGCATAATGTTTGAAAGCGATTGCAGTATCTTGTTCCCATTGATTTTCATTTTTCTGTTGATATATAAAATCTATGTTAGAATCTAAATTGTAAGTGCTAACCAAATGTAAAAATTCATTTCGTTCTTCTTCAGAGTTATAAAGTAAACCGATGTTTAGTTTATTTGAGTTATGTAATAAACCAGACATACTGAGTAGGTGTAATTGTTCCGCAGCAATTGTGAATCCATTATTCATCAAACAAACATGATAAAATATATTAATTTTCTTATTCATATTTTATACCTCGAATGGAGTCTCCTTTCGGAGTGTGTGAGTTATCAATATTTCTAAATGGTCTGAATCCCCATTTGTATTCAAATGTTTGTGCCGCAACCATTTCACTTTCTCTAAATCGATCTGACTCGTTTCCGTTTTTAGTTGCCATACTTCCAAAGTGATAAAAGTTTAATTTCCTACTGCGTAAGAATTTACAACCTATCAATTCAAGTTTTAAAAAGAAATCCCAATCACAAATAAAAGGCGAATCATAAATTGTATCAAACCCACCAACTGCCATGTAATATTTTTTCTGCATTATAAACGGAAAAATTTCACCATCTTCGGTTAATTTATTTTCTCTACAACCAACTTCTTCTTCTGTGTATTTTTCAAAATTAAAGTTATCCACTCCACCAAAATCTTTGGTAACGAAATTAAAAATACTTGGAGTTCTTTCTATCTGGTTTGGTGTCAGTATTAGTTTATCTTTTAAATCACTCTCAAGAATAGTATCCCAATCTTTTGGGAATACATTATCATCGTTTACTATTAATATCCACTCACCTCTTGAATTATAAACACCAACATTCAATGCGTGTTGCATACCAGAGTTTTCTTCTAATGGAATGAAGTTTACTTTATCAAAATATTTTTCTACTATGTGTGTGGATTCTTCTACAAAACCATCAATAACAACAACTATTTCATTGTCAGTTGATTTTCTATTTTCCAATGCAGAGTGTAAACAAATATCAAGGCACTTTGGATTCCTATACGAAGGTATTACTACTGAAATTGACATATAACTTCCTTATGTTAATTAAACCGTTTCCCAATCTATAACTGGAGATAGCCACATAGTTTCACCGTGAGTAGATACACCTGGTATAGAAGTTACTAATATAGCATTATTTTCTCTCAATTCCAAAAACATTTTATAGTCTTGCGGATAATGCCCCATGTTTGTGTACTTTCTAAGTATTGTTTCATCACGTTTAAGAGTACTAACCTTTGCTGCAAAAGTCATAGTTGTGCTGTTTGTTATTTTCCAATGAGAAGATTTTGTTAAATAAACCTTTGTTGTTTCACCGCCATCATCTTCTATTTGTGGATTTCCGCCTCTTGATGCGGGTATATATTTATCTGGATGATCGTAACCGCTAACATAATCAGCACCAAGATTTATTCCTTCTATTATAATCGTCTTAGCATTTTTAGTGTGTAAGTAATCATTCTCTAAAAAATAAATAACTTCATTATCATTTTGCTCTAATGCCAAATCCAATGCCAAGTTAAAAGTTCCTGCACCATGGCCAACTGAAACATAATCAATTTGTGTATCTTGAATATCACAATCTAAAATTATTCTTTTTGTTTCTTCTGAAACATTGTCTGCAATTACATGAAAGTTTTCTTTACCAAAAACTCTTACTGCATTCTTCAAACAATTACCATTGTTTATGTATAATGGTTTTACTTTGTTATAACCTGCGTCTGATATTCTATATATTATCTTCATAACATTTTTTTCCTATTTTACAAAACTCAAAACATAATTTGCTAATACCTTGGTTGTTAAATGTTGTTTTGCATATTTGGTTAATACGTCCAAATACAACGAATATGTTTTATAGAAATCATCATCAATCACAATTTCATTTACTAAAGTCAAATCTCGATTAGTTATTATAGCGTTTCTTTCATCATAACTTACCGATGATTTCATATCAAATAAATTATATATACCAGAATCTATATAAAAGTCTTTTAATATTTCTTTTGGAAGTGTAGTACAAATTGTATCTGGACAATGTTCTATATCAATAAAAATTGGAATACAACCATTGCAAATTATTTCATAATGTCTTAAACAATCCCAACCAGATTTCTTCCATGTAAAACCAAATAAAGATTTTCTATAATCTTCAAAATAAGAAGTTTCGTCATTAAACGTAAACGTGTGTGAAACTCCTGGAATAATCTGAGCCATCAACTTTTCTTTATCTAATATCCCAATCGCTATTTTATCTTCTGGATATGCAAAATGAATTGGGCGAATAAACGGATAATTATAACTTGTTTGTTTTGTTAACTCTCTCTTGAAGTAAATTGTGTTTAGAACAAAGTCTGTATTTAATTCTGTACCGTCTTGTCCATCCAACGCTATTATATTATCTTCTGTATAATGTGAAAACACTAAATCTTTCAAGTCCAAGTTTCTATGAATATTACCGTATATAACAACATCGAAATAATTTTGCTTTATTTTTTCTTCTATATTAGTTCTGTCAACTTCCGTGTAAGGCAAACTTGCATAATAAGTAAACCCTCTACCATGAAATTTATTAACAAGTTCTTCTTTCTTAATGTTATCATACATATACCATAGTGGGTTGTAATCAACAACTTCTACATTTTCTAAACATTTTAGTCCGTGAAAAACGGCATCGGATAAAAAATCATTTTGGCTATTATTTGCTATGTAAAGTATTTTCATTATGCATCCAATAAGTTATTATATATTTCAATTGCAAAGAAATCACTTGGAAAGAAATCCCCATTAACTGCTTTTATATTGCATGTCTCTTCCCAATAGAAAGATAACTCTGTAATTGATTCATGAAATTTAGTAGAAACTTCATTTAGCACTTTCAATCGTTCTGTGAATGGTAATTTTGGATATGCAATAATAGAATCATTTTCAATATTAAAAATCCAACGATGATGTAACCATCCTCTACATGGACCACCATTGTATCTCGATTCAACATATTTACTTGGAACTGCTACAAATCCTTCTTTAGCTATTCTTGATAGCATGGTTGATACAAACATTGGGTTTGAAATATCTTCAAGTGTATGAGTAGAAACACAAAAATCAAATTTGCCATTTTTAGCAACGTACTTTAACACTTCTTCCCAAACTATAATGTTATTCATATCACCACGAAACTGAATTGTATTTGGAAGTTTCACTTCATTCAGGTCAACCGTTGCGGTTATAAAATCACTACACCAAGGATTATATGAAGCACCCACGTCTATTACTGTTGGTTTTATTGGTTTGCTATTCAGATAAGATAATACTTCACCATTACGCTCCCCAATTTTATTATATCTAATATCTTTTATCATTCATCTTCTCTTTTTATAAATAATAAATCCTGCTGAGTTAACTTGCCGTTTATAACATGACTTTCAATTGTTGAAAATTCATCGAATCCAATTTCATCCATGTATTTTCTAACGTCATCTATCATGGGTGCATCTAAGTTGTATCCCTCAATCGAACATTCAACTAAAATATATTTAGTAGATTCAATTAATTTTTTTCCACCTTTGAGAATATCAATCTCAGATCCTTGTGTGTCTAACTTTATAAAGTCAATTTGTGTATTTGGAAATAATTCATCC
>Ga0214919_10006649_pt1 | contig 15811 bp, 14 predicted proteins | sample LL1503_MetaG_FD_177994 | JGI IMG/M metagenome (GOLD analysis project Ga0214919, IMG submission 177994) | Freshwater microbial communities from Lake Lanier, Atlanta, Georgia, United States - LL-1503 | ecosystem: Environmental > Aquatic > Freshwater > Lake | place: USA: Georgia | collected... | reverse complement strand
ATCGGCGTTCATGGCCAGGCACATGGAGCAACCGGGCTCGCGCCACTCAAATCCTGCGGCTTTGAAAATTTCATGCAGGCCTTCTCGTTCGGCCTGTTCTTTGACCAAGCCTGAGCCGGGTACGACCATGGCCAGCTTGATGTTTTTGGCGACTTTTTGGCCAAGTTTTTTAACCACCGCTGCGGCTTCGCGCATGTCCTCGATGCGGCTGTTGGTGCACGAGCCAATGAAGACTTTGTCCACAAACAAGTCGTTCAACGCTTTGCCCGGCTGCAGGTTCATGTACGTCAATGCCCGCTCGATGGCACTGCGTTTGTTAGCGTCTTTTTCTTTATCGGGGTCCGGCACCAAACCATCGATACCGAGCACCATTTCAGGAGAAGTGCCCCAGGTGACTTGAGGCAGGATCGTGGCGGCATCGAGTTCAACGATCGCATCAAAATGCGCACCAGCGTCTGATTGCAATGTTTTCCAGTAAGTCACGGCATGGTCCCATTCCACACCGGTTGGCGAAAGCAGCCGGCCTTTCACGTACTCGATGGTTTTTTCGTCAACGGCCACAAGTCCCGCACGAGCACCTCCTTCAATGGCCATATTGCACAGGGTCATGCGCCCCTCCATGGACAAGGCGCGTATGGCGGAGCCGCCAAATTCGATCGTGTAGCCCGTGCCACCAGCGGTGCCAATTTTCCCGATGATCGCCAAGACAATGTCTTTGCCGGTCACGCCTTTGGCGGCTTGACCTTCGACCTTGATCAGCATGTTTTTGGCTTTTTTGGCCAGCAGCGTTTGGGTGGCCATCACATGTTCGACCTCACTGGTCCCAATGCCGTGAGCCAGCGCACCAAAAGCGCCATGGGTCGAAGTGTGTGAGTCACCGCAGACCACGGTCATGCCGGGCAGAGTGGCGCCGTTTTCAGGGCCAATGACATGCACAATGCCTTGGCGTTTGGACATGAATGGAAAGAATGCAGCCGAACCGAACTCGGCTATGTTGCTGTTCAAGGTGGTGATTTGCTCTTTGCTGATCGGGTCGGTGATGCCGTCGTAGCCCAACTCCCAGCCAGTGGTGGGGGTGTTGTGGTCGGCCGTGGCCACAATCGAGCTGACGCGCCACACCTTGCGGCCTGCTTGGCGCAGACCTTCAAAGGCTTGGGGGCTGGTGACTTCGTGCACCAGATGTCGATCGATGTACAGCACCGAGGTGCCATCTTCTTCCGTGTGGACGACATGTTCGTCCCAGATCTTGTCGTAAAGCGTGCGTGCCATGGGGATTTCCTTAGGAGCCTTGCATTTTATGCGTTCTTCAATGCAAAAAGCCCGCGCAAGGCGGGCTTTTCAGGATCGACGTGGCGCAAGTGCCGCGTAAGCGACTTATCCGCGGTTGGCGGGGACGTCGCGACGAGGCGAGCCGGTGAACAACTGACGTGGGCGGCCAATTTTGTATTCAGGGTCGCCGATCATTTCGTTCAGCTGGGCAATCCAGCCTACAGTGCGGGCCAACGCAAACACACCGGTGAACAGGTTCACTGGAATGCCAATGGCCCGTTGCACGATGCCGGAATAAAAGTCCACGTTGGGGTAGAGCTTGCGGCTGACAAAATAGTCGTCTTCCAAAGCGATTTTTTCCACTTCTTTGGCCAACTTGAACAGCGGGTCGTTTTCCAGGCCCAGTTCGGCAAGCACTTCGTTGCAGGTTTCCTGCATGAGCTTGGCGCGCGGGTCGTAGTTTTTGTACACGCGGTGGCCAAAACCCATCAGCTTGACGCCGGAGTTTTTGTCTTTGACTTGGCTCATGAATTCGCCGACCTTGGAAATACCACCCATTTTTTGGATGTCTTCCAGCATGTTCAGGCAAGCCTCGTTGGCGCCGCCGTGGGCAGGGCCCCACAGGCAAGCCACACCAGCAGCAATGGCCGCAAAGGGATTGGTACCTGAAGAGCCACACAAACGCACCGTAGAGGTGGAAGCGTTCTGCTCGTGGTCGGCGTGCAGGGTGAAGATGCGGTCCATGGCGCGTTCCAGGACCGGGTTGACGACGTAATCTTCGCAGGGCACGCCAAACATCATGCGCAAGAAATTACCCGAGTAGGACAGGTTGTTTTGCGGGTACATGAAGGGCTGGCCGACACCATATTTGTAGGCCATGGAGACCAAAGTGGGCATTTTGGCGATCAAACGGATCGCCGAGATTTCGCGGTGCTCAGGGTTGGTGATGTCGGTGCTGTCATGGTAGAAGGCCGACAAAGCGCCCACCAAGCCGGTCAATACGGCCATGGGGTGGGCGTCACGTCGAAAGCCACGCAGGAAAAACTGCATCTGCTCGTTCACCATGGTGTGGTTGTTGACCAGCTTATGAAAGTCATGGCTTTCCTTGGCATTCGGCAGCTCGCCTTTAAGCAAGAGGTGGCAAGTGTCCAAAAAGTCGATGCTGTTGGCCAGTTGTTCAATGGGGTAACCGCGGTACAGCAATTCACCCTTGTCACCATCGATGTAGGTGATCGCCGACTGGCAAGACGCCGTGGACAAGAAACCGGGGTCGTAGGTGAACATCCCGGTTTGGGCATACAGCTTGCGGATGTCGATGACGTCCGGTCCGATGTTGCCTTGGTAAACGGGCATTTCCACGCTGGGGCTGCCGTTACTGAAGGAGAGGGTGGCTTTGTTGTCAGCAAGTTTCATGGTTACTTTTCCTCAAGAATTATTTATCTATCGCCCAGGCCCATCAGGCCAGCAGCATGTCCAACACTTCAAGCAATTCAGGCGTTGCCATCTCAGGGGACAAGGGTTTGCGCTTTAAAAACAAATCAAGCAAATCGTTGTCAGCCAAATCCATCAAAGCATACAGGCCACGGGCATTTCCCACGGTCAAGCTGGACGCGTGCCTGCTAAAAAAGCGTTCGATGAACAAATCGTTCTCAAGCAGGCCGCGGCGAGTTCTCCAGCGCAGTTTGCTCAAAGCACGTTCGCTCAAAAGTGTCTGGGGATCCAGGCCGTCGATTTGGGCATCACCCACGATGTAGGGGGTATCAAACACGGGTTCAGATCGCGCGTCGAACCATCATTTCTTTGATCTTACCGATTGCCTTGGTGGGATTCAAACCCTTGGGGCAAACGTCGACGCAATTCATGATGGTATGGCAGCGGAACAGGCGGTAAGGATCTTCGAGGTTGTCCAGACGGCCGGCGGTGTCTTGGTCGCGGCTGTCGGCAATGAAGCGGTAGGCTTGCAACAAACCAGCAGGTCCTACGAATTTGTCAGGGTTCCACCAGAAGCTGGGGCAGGCGGTTGAGCAGCTGGCGCACAAGATGCATTCGTACAAGCCATTCAACTCATCGCGCTCTTCGGGCGATTGCAGACGCTCTTTTTCTGGCGGCTGGGTTTCATTGACCAGGTAAGGCTTGATCGAGTGGTATTGCTTGAAGAACTGCGTCATGTCCACAATCACATCGCGCACAACAGGCAGACCTGGCAGGGGCTTGAGCACGATGGTGCCCTTGAGCGTGTTCATATTCGTCAAGCAGGCCAAGCCGTTTTTGCCGTTGATGTTCATGGCGTCCGAACCACACACGCCTTCACGGCAAGAGCGGCGGAACGAGATCGAGGGATCAACCGCTTTGAGCTTCATCAAAGCATCTAAAAGCATGCGCTCATGGCCATCGAGTTCGACCTCAATCGTCTGCATGTAAGGCTTGGCGTCAACGTCTGGGTTGTAACGGTAGATTTGGAACGTGCGTTGTGTCATGGTGAGTGCCTGATCAGAAAGTACGGGTTTGCAGCGGGATGCTCTCAACGGACAGCGGCTTCATTTGCACTGGCTTGTAAGTCAGCGCATTGCCTTCTTTGTGCCACAAGGTGTGCTTGTGCCAGTCTTGGTCGTTGCGTCCATTCGGGTGTGCGGGGGTGTCGCCGTAGTCGTTGACGGTGTGCGCGCCGCGGCTTTCTTTGCGGGCGGCGGCTGAGACGATGGTAGCCTGGGCGGCTTCGATCAGGTTTTCCACTTCCAGCGCTTCGATGCGCGCAGTGTTGAACACCTTGGATTTGTCTTTCAGGCCGATCTGGCTGACGCGCTCGCGCAGCTTGGCAATGGCTTCGACGCCCTCGTCCATCATGGCCTGGGTGCGGAACACGCTGGCGTGTTGCTGCATCGCGTCGCGGATGTCATTGGCCACGTCTTGCGCGTATTCGCCGTCAGTGACAGCTTCCAGGCGGTTCAGGCGCTCCAAAGACATGTCGGCGGCGTTTTCTGGCAGCGGCTTGTGGGTTTTGGCTTTGCTGTGGAAATCCACAATGTGGTTGCCCGCAGCACGGCCAAACACCAGCAAGTCGAGCAAAGAGTTGGTGCCCAGGCGGTTGGCGCCGTGCACCGACACGCAAGAGCACTCGCCTACAGCGTACAAACCGTTCACCACCACGCTGTGGTTGTTGGCGTCTTGCGACACCACTTGACCATGGATGTTGGTCGGGATGCCGCCCATCTGGTAGTGGATGGTCGGGATCACAGGAATCGGCTCTTTGGTGATGTCGACGTTGGCAAAGTTGTGGCCAATCTCGAACACCGAAGGCAAACGCTTCATGATGGTCTCTGCGCCCAAGTGGGTCATGTCCAGGTTGATGTAGTCCTTGTTCGGACCGCAACCGCGACCTTCTTTGATTTCTTGGTCCATGCAGCGCGACACGTAGTCGCGCGGGGCCAAATCTTTGTAGGCGGGGGCGTAACGCTCCATGAAGCGCTCGCCATTGCTGTTACGCAAAATCGCGCCTTCGCCGCGGCAGCCTTCGGTGAGCAGCACGCCTGCACCGGCCACGCCGGTGGGGTGGAATTGCCAGAACTCCATGTCTTCCAAGGCCAGACCGGCACGCGACGCCATGCCCAAGCCGTCACCCGTATTGATGAAGGCGTTGGTAGAGGCGGCAAAAATACGACCCGCACCGCCGGTGGCGAGCATGGTGGTTTTGGATTCCAGCATGTACAACTCGCCAGTTTCCATTTCCAGAGCGGTCACGCCGACCACGTCGCCGTCGGCGTCGCGGATCAAATCCAGGGCCATCCATTCCACAAAGAAGGTGGTCTTGGCAGCGACGTTTTGCTGGTACAGGGTGTGCAACATGGCGTGACCGGTACGGTCAGCGGCGGCGCAAGCACGCTCCACGGCTTTTTCGCCATAGTTGGCGGTGTGGCCACCAAAGGGGCGTTGGTAAATGGTGCCATCCGGATTGCGGTCGAAAGGCATGCCCATGTGCTCCAAGTCGTACACGACTTTAGGTGCTTCACGGCACATGTACTCAATCGCGTCTTGGTCGCCTAGCCAGTCCGAGCCTTTGACGGTGTCATAAAAGTGGTAGTGCCAGTTGTCTTCGTTCATGTTGCCCAACGAGGCGCCGATGCCCCCTTGCGCGGCCACAGTGTGTGAACGGGTGGGGAACACTTTGGAGAGCACCGCCACATTCAGCCCAGCGCGAGCCAGTTGCAAGGATGCGCGCATGCCAGAGCCACCGGCTCCGACGATGACCACGTCAAATTTGCGTTTGGCGATCTTGTCTTTGGAATAAGTCATGGTGAGTATTTAGATGAAACAGGGACGACGAGAAAGAGGAGATCAAAGCCGCCACAGCACTTGAATGGCCCAGCCAGCACAGCCGACCAGCCAGACGATAGAAGCAATGTGCAGACCCAAGCGCACACCCACGGGCTTGATGTAATCCATCCAGATGTCCCGAATGCCCACCCACACGTGCATGAGCATGGCCAAAATCACACAAAATGTCAGCACTTTCATCCACTGGGCGGCAAAAATGCCGGCCCATTGGTCGTAACCGATCGGACCCGAACTGAAGATCACCTGGGCTAACACAATGACAGTGAACAGGGCCATGAGAACGGCTGTCACGCGTTGCGCCAGCCAGTCGCGGAAACCATAACCAGCACCCGTGACGATGCGTTTGGAGCCGTAATTGACGGAGGACATAGGTCTTTTCTTTCTCAGTATTTAATACAGGCCGAACAGCTTGGCGCCCAGCACAACGGTGAGGCCGATGCTCAGCATCAAGGTCACCAATGCCGATGACTTGCCAAATTCCTTGCTGACAGCGTGATGCGCATCCATGTACAGGTGACGAACACCCGCAATGAAGTGGTGCAAGTAAGCCCAGAGCAAGGCCAAGACCACCAGCTTCATCATCCAGCCGGGCACAACGCCGAAACCGACACTGAAAAGGGCGGTGAATTTGGCATAGGAAAACTCGGAAGTGATGGAGTTGTCGAACATCCAAATGATGAAGGGCATCAACACAAACATCAGTGCGCCGCTGATGCGGTGCAAGATGGACACCCAGCCCGCGGCAGGCAAGTTGTAAGAAGGAAGATCTGTCAGGGCGTTGATGTTGCGAAATTCTGGCCGCTTGCGGGCGAGTTCAGTCATATTTTTTTCCTATGAGGTAACGCTGTTGTGACTTGAAAAGAAACGAATAATCGGATTCTATTGCAATGCAGCAAACTGACGCGGGCATTTCACTTTTTCCGCCGTGAATTCATACAATTTCAGGCGTGATCAATTGAGTTTATTGTGGTAGAAATGTGTGTCGGTGCGGTAAAGGCCACGGCGCAACTCCATGGGCGTGTCGTTGTAAGTAAAGGCCACGCGCTCCACGCTCAGCAGGGGCGTCCCGAGGGTGACTTGCAGCAATTCGCACTGGCGCGCATCGGGGCTTATCGCACGTATTTTTTCTTCGGCACGCACCATACGGACTCCAAATTGCGTTTCAAACAGTGCGTACATCGGGCCGCGGTAACCGTTCAGATGCTCTGAAGTGAGACCTTTGAAAGGGCCCCCTGGCAGCCACAAATCTTCCAAAATGGTGGGCGTGCCTGCAAAGGAAAGGACGCGTCGCACTTGCAATACAGCTTCGCCCGAGCGTAAAGCCAGTGCTCGAGCCACTTCGGCGCTGGCTCGCAAGCGTTTGCAGTTAATGATTTCCCGCTGCGCCTGTCCCTGGCTGTTCACATCGCCGTTGTCCGGCTGTAATTTGAGAAAACGGTACTGAACGTTTTGTTCCGAATGCGTGGCGACAAAAGTTCCTTTGCCTTGACGGCGCACCAGCAAATGGTTCGAGGCCAATTCGTCTATGGCTTTGCGAACCGTGCCTTGACTGACTTTAAAGCGTGTTGCCAAGTCATTTTCACTGGGAATGACTTCGCCCGGCTTCCACTCCCCTGACTGCAAACTTTGCAGTATGAGACCTTTGATTTGCTGATAAAGCGGGCTGAAAGCCGGCGCCAAAGACAAATTCTCTTGCGAACCTGAAAAAATCTCAACGGGGGTGAGCGGTGTGTTCATTAACGGGCGGGTAGTTCGGCATACCCCTGCTGGAAAGAGGGGCGTGAAATCGTCGTCATCATATCTTATATAAGACATAAGACAAATTGACGAATCAGGGTTTTCGCAGGTACACTCGAAGGTTATTTGGAGTGCGCACACTAATTGACTTGCGCTTCGGGCCGGATAGCCTTGCAGCTCCCGCTGGCACCGTGCAGGATGCGGTGCTGCGATTCCTCTTTCATAACACTTCTGGAGTTCACACCATGAGCAAAAAACCTGTTCGCGTTGCCGTCACCGGTGCTGCTGGCCAAATTGGATACGCCTTGCTGTTCCGTATTGCTTCCGGCGAAATGCTGGGCAAAGAACAGCCTGTCATTCTGCAATTGCTGGAAGTGCCTGTCGAAGGCCCGCAAAAAGCGCTCAAAGGCGTGATGATGGAGTTGGAAGACTGCGCCTTCCCTTTGCTCGTGGGTATGGAGGCCCATGGCGACCCCATGATGGCCTTCAAAGATGTGGACTACGCATTGCTGGTTGGCTCTCGCCCACGGGGCCCCGGCATGGAGCGCGCTGAATTGCTCGCCATCAACGGCGCCATCTTCACCGCACAAGGTAAGGCTTTGAACGCTGTCGCCTCACGCGACGTCAAAGTGCTGGTAGTCGGCAACCCGGCTAATACCAACGCTTACATCGCCATGAAGGCCGCTCCGGACCTCAAGCCAAGTAACTTCACTGCCATGCTGCGTTTGGACCACAACCGCGCGCTGTCGCAAATCGCCGCCAAGACCGGCAAGGCCGTGGCCGACATCGAAAAACTGTGCGTTTGGGGTAATCACTCGCCCACCATGTACGCTGACTACCGCTTCGCCACCATCCAGGGCGAGTCTGTCAAAACGATGATCAACGACCAGGAATGGAACGCCAATGTGTTCTTGCCCACAGTGGGCAAGCGCGGTGCCGCCATCATCGAAGCCCGTGGACTGTCCTCTGCTGCCTCGGCTGCCAATGCTGCCATTGACCACATGCGCGATTGGGCCTTGGGCACTCACGGTAAGTGGGTCACCATGGGCATCCCATCACAAGGCTGGTATGGCATTCCCAAAGATGTCATGTTCGGCTTTCCTGTCACCTGCGAAAACGGTCAATACAAGGTCGTTGAAGGTCTGGAAATCGACGCCTTCAGCCAAGGCTGCATCGACAAGACGCTGAAAGAGCTGACCGATGAGCAAGCGGGCGTGGCCCATTTGATTTGACAGGACTTGAACGTGTCCGTGCACCCTAGAGATGTCTTGCTCGGCGCCCAGGCCGGCGTTGTGCAACTGCCGGTTTGCGACCATTACAGTGGCGTTGAAGTGCGGATGCGTAAGAGTTTGCAATTGCAAGCCGAAATGACCCAAGAGTTCGGGACTTGCGTTTTCGATGTGTCTTTGGATTGCGAAGATGGCGCCCCCGTTGGCGGCGAGGCTGAGCACGCGGAACTGGTGATTGACTTGGCTTTGCACGCCGCACCTGAAGCCCGCGTGGCTGTTCGCGTTCATCCCGTCGATCACCCCAGTTTTGAGGCGGATATGGCGGCCATTGCCGGCAAGGCCGGGCACCGTTTGACGCACATCATGGTGCCCAAGGTCGAGTCCGTCGCGGATGTCATTCGTGCAGAACAAGCCCTAAAGTACGCAGGCGCGCCCGAAATGCCTTTGCATGTGTTGATCGAGTCGCCCGCAGCCGTCCATCGGGCTTTTGAAATTGCGGCGCACCCGCGCGTGCAGTCCATTGGTTTTGGCGTGATGGACTTTGTGTCAGCCCATGGCGGCGCTATCCCCTCAGAAGGGATGTCCTCTGCAGGTCAGTTTACGCACCCCTTGGTGCTGCGTGCAAAGCTTGAAATCGCGAGTGCCTGCCATGCTTTTGGCAAAGTGCCTTCCCACTGTGTGGTGACTGAATTCAGCGATGTACGCGCCATCCAGATGGCAGCTGAGCGGGCTGCGCGGGAACTGGGTTACACACGCATGTGGAGCATTCATCCTGCGCAAATACGTCCGATCCTGGAGGCCATGGCACCCAGAGCTCAAGAAATCGATCTGGCCAGCGACATCATCGCCGCGGCGCAGGCTGCCGATTGGGCCCCCATCAGCCACAAGGGCCAACTTCATGACCGTGCCAGTTACCGGTATTTCTGGCAGGTCATTGAACGTGCACATCGAACGGGACGCGAGTTGCGCCCCGAGATGAGACTGTATTTTCAGTTGCATTGAATCGCGTTCAATTCAAACGAGACACCATGAAAATAACCCCAGTGGTTTTCCTGCTGTGTACTTTGTTCATGGCCTCGGCTTGGGCACAGACCCCAGCGAAGGTCCTTACATCACCTAAAAAGCCTGTGACAAAGGGTGTAGTTCATGAGGAAGCCGCCTCACCTGAATCTCTTGAAATTGCGCAGCGCGTGCATGTGGGGCCTATGCCTTGTGAATTGGGTGCAACAGTTCACTTGAGTCATGACCCGGCAGCACCAGGCTATTTTCTTGTGAGTGGCAAAGGTTTCCGTTATCGGATGAAGACGGTTGCTACCAGCACGGGCGCCATCCGTCTTGAAGATCAAAAGGCAGGCGCTGTCTGGTTGCAACTGGCCAACAAATCGATGTTGATGGATCAAAAAAAAGGCCGCCGCCTGGCAGATGAATGCGCTCACCCAGACCAAGTCGCTTTTGCCAAAGACATGGTCAATAACCCGCCCCCTGCCTTGTTCGACACCACAGGCATGGGCCGCTGATTTTTAATTTCACTTTGACTGATTGGAGTAAACCATGTTGATAGCCTACCGAGACCATGCTGCACAACGCGCTGCATTGGGCATCCCGCCTTTGCCACTGGATGCCAAACAAACGGCCGAATTGATTGAGTTGATCAAAGCTCCTCCTGCGGGTGAAGACGCCTTCCTGATGGACTTGCTCACGCACCGCGTACCCCCGGGTGTGGACGATGCGGCCAAAGTGAAAGCCTCTTTCCTCGCGGCTGTGGCCCACGGCGAACTCAAGGTCGGCTTGATCTCTAAGAGCAAAGCCACTGAGCTCTTGGGCACCATGGTGGGCGGCTACAACGTACATCCGCTGATCGAGTTGCTCGACGACGCTGATGTGGCTGTTGTGGCCTCTGAAGCTTTGAAGAAAACCCTACTGATGTTCGACTTCTTCAACGATGTCGCTGAAAAAGCCAAAGCGGGCAATGCACTCGCCAAGGCCGTGATTCAAAGCTGGTCGGAGGCTGAGTGGTTCACTTCGCGTCCTGAAGTCGAGAAAAAAATCACCATCACCGTGTTCAAAGTGCCGGGCGAGACCAACACCGACGACCTGTCGCCTGCGCCCGATGCCTGGAGCCGTCCTGATATCCCGTTGCACTACCTGGCGATGCTGAAGAACACCCGTGAAGGCGCGCCTTTCAAGCCTGAAGATGACGGCAAGCGCGGCCCCATGGCCATGATCGAAGAGCTCAAGAAAAAAGGCAATTTGGTGTCTTACGTTGGCGACGTCGTTGGTACAGGGTCTTCGCGCAAGTCGGCCACCAACAGCATCGTCTGGGGCTTTGGTGAAGACATTCCGTTTGTGCCGAACAAACGTTTCGGTGGTGTGACCTTGGGCGGCAAGATTGCCCCCATCTTCTTCAACACCCAAGAAGACTCTGGCGCTTTGCCCATTGAAGTGGACGTGACGGCCCTGAACATGGGTGATGTGGTCGACGTCTTGCCCTACGAAGGCAAGATCGTGAAGAACGGCCCCAATGGTCAAGAAGTCGTGACCACCTTCCATCTCAAGAGCGATGTGCTGTTTGACGAAGTGCGCGCCGGCGGCCGCATCAACCTGATCATTGGCCGCAGCCTGACCGCCAAGGCGCGTGAGTTCCTGGGCTTGCCTGTCTCCACCGTGTTCCGTTTGCCTACCGCGCCCATCATCACCCAGGCTGGCTTCACGCTGGCGCAGAAGATGGTCGGTCGCGCTGTAGGTTTGCCCGAAGGCCAAGGCGTGCGGCCCGGCACTTACTGCGAACCCAAGATGACCACCGTGGGTTCACAAGACACCACCGGCCCGATGACCCGCGACGAGTTGAAAGACTTGGCATGCCTCGGCTTCTCAGCCGACATGGTCATGCAATCGTTCTGCCACACCGCGGCTTACCCCAAGTCGGTGGACGTGAAGACGCACCGCGAACTGCCCGCCTTCATCAGCAACCGCGGCGGCGTGTCACTGCGCCCTGGTGACGGCATCATCCACTCTTGGTTGAACCGTTTGTTGTTGCCTGACACCGTGGGCACCGGCGGTGACTCGCACACCCGATTCCCCATCGGCATTTCTTTCCCCGCAGGCTCCGGTTTGGTGGCCTTTGGTGCAGCCACCGGCGTGATGCCTTTGGACATGCCCGAGTCGATTCTGGTGCGCTTCAAAGGCGAGATGCAAGCCGGCGTGACCCTGCGCGATCTGGTGCACGCCATTCCGCTGTACGGCATCAAGCAAGGACTGTTGACGGTGGCCAAGTCCGGCAAGATCAACGAGTTCTCGGGCCGCATTCTGGAAATAGAAGGCCTGCCCAACCTGAAGGTCGAGCAAGCGTTTGAGTTGTCCGACGCGTCTGCCGAGCGTTCGGCCGCCGGTTGCACGATCAAGCTCAACAAGGAGCCGGTCGAGGAATACCTGAAGTCCAACGTCGTCTTGATGAAGAACATGATTGCCAATGGTTACGCCGACGCCCGCACCTTGGCGCGCCGTATCGAGAAAGTCGAAGCCTGGTTGGCTGCGCCCAATCTGCTCGAAGCCGACAAAGATGCCGAATACGCGCACGTCATTGAAATCGACATGAACGAGATCAAGGAACCCATCCTGTGCTGCCCAAACGACCCGGACGACGCCAAGTTCTTGTCCGAAGTCGCAGGCACCCAGATCGACGAAGCCTTCATCGGTTCGTGCATGACCAACATCGGCCACTTCCGCGCCGCAGCCAAGTTGCTCGGCGGCAGCCGCGACATCCCGGTCAAGCTGTGGGTCGCGCCACCGACCAAGATGGACGAGAGCGAACTGATCAAAGAAGGCCACTACGCCAACTTTGGTGCCGCCGGTGCCCGCACTGAAATGCCTGGCTGCTCGTTGTGCATGGGCAACCAAGCCCAGGTGCGCGAAGGCGCCACGGTGGTGTCCACCTCGACGCGCAACTTCCCCAACCGCTTGGGCAAGAACACCAACGTGTTTTTGGCCAGCGCCGAATTGGCGGCGATTGCGTCCAAGCTGGGCCACATTCCCACCTTGGCCGAATACCACGAAGCCATGGGTGTGGTGAACGCCGATGGCGCTGCGATCTACAAATACCTGAACTTCAACCAGATTGACGAGTACGTGGAGAACGCGAAGGGCGTGACGGCCTGAGCGTTGATTTGCTGAGACCCAGAAACGGCCCCGGGAGCCATCCTTGGGCCGTTTTGCGTGGGGTGCTGCAAGTACCCAGCGCATTCTGGCGCACATCGGCGCTACACAGAGCCACCGCGCATCGCGCCAGCATACGGGTCGTCGCTGTGGGATGGGTGCGATTTGCCGATGGGCGATGTGCCGATGGTGTCAAGGTTGAGCCAGATTGGGACGAGGCGGCCCAACCGGCGCCGGACTTTGAGGTCGATCAGCGCGTCAGTTGGTGAGGCAAGACAACAGCTGTTTGACACTGCAAGGCAGGGCTGCGTGCGTCACTGCCAAAAAATGTGCAAACCGAAATATCTCTGGCGAGTGGCCCTGAACAAGCGCTCAGGCTCAGCCTGAAGGCTTGTGATGCCCAAAACCTGGGCCATAGTCGTCCTCTAGCGGTTGGATTTCCTATCCGTTATCCGTTTTTTTATTCTGGCTTGGTCACCATGGCTTTGAAAATACCATTTAGCTGCGCGCTCATGGGCAGGTTGATGCGGTCGCCTGAGGGCAGACGGCTCAAAAACCATTTCTTGTAGGTTTGCTCCAGCTCACGCTCTTCGGCCATATTGGCAAAGGTGGTGTCGATCAGCTTTTTCAACTGGAGGTCACCCTTTTGGTACATGATGCCGTAGGGGTCGTAGGACAAGAAGTCACCGACCACAAAGTATTGGCCTTGGGCCTTGTTCTTGGCGATCTGGCCGAAGAGCAGCACGTCGTCGGTGGCGAAAGCCTCGGCAAAGCCGCTGGCGACCATGCCGTAGGACTCGGCATGGTCGCGGGCAGCAACCATTTTGAGGCCAACCTTGAACTTGTCGTTCAAGTCTTTGATCGCCTTCTCGTTGGTGGTGCCAGCCGTCACGACAACTGTCTTGTCCCTCAAGTCGGTAAACGACTTGATCGGCGAGCCCTTCTTGACCATCAGCTTGGTGCCGGCGACAAACATGATGGGCGAGAAGCCCACTTGTTTGGCCCGTTCCGCATTCTGTGTCGTCGAGCCGCACTCGAGGTCTATGTCCCCCGAGATAACGGCGGGCAGGCGCGTCTCCGAGGTCACCGCCACCCATTTGATGGGCAGCTCGCGGCCCACTTCTTCGCTCATGGCGGCGACGATGGCGCGGCACAGATCTATGGAGTAGCCCACCGGATCGCCCTTGCCGGCGATGAAGGAGAAGGGCACGGAGGACTCGCGGTAGCCAATTACCACGTAGCCCACGGCCCTGGCCTTCTTCAAAGTCCCGGTCAGTTCGTCGGCCTTTGCCGAGGCTGTACCCAGGGCCAGGGCTGCGAGCAGCCCGGCGCTGAGCCAACGATGAAGAGTGATTTTCATCGTCGTGCCTTTAGGCATTTGCCGCAGCGGCGGCAATTCGGTCCAACTCTTTGGCGTTGGCTTCGGCCTCGTTCTCAGGCAAGAGCTCGCCTTCCCACTTGGCAACAGCGGCCGATGCGATGGAGTTACCCACGGCATTGGTGGCTGAGCGGCCCATGTCCAAGAACGTGTCCACGCCCAAGATCATCAGCAAGCCGGCTTCGGGGATGTTAAATTGGTTCAGGGTAGCGGCGATCACCACTAAGGAGGCGCGAGGAACTCCGGCCATGCCCTTGGAGGTCAACATCAAGATCAACATCATGGTGATCTGCGTGCTCATAGACAACTCAATGTTGTAGGCCTGGGCGATGAACAGCGTGGCGAAGGTACAGTACATCATGGAGCCATCGAGGTTAAAGGAATAACCCATGGGCATGACGAAGCTGGAGATTTTGCGCTTGACACCGAAACGGTCCAGGGCGTCCAAGATCTTAGGATAGGCGGCCTCAGAAGAAGCGGTGGCGAAGGACAGCATGAAGGCTTCCTTGATGAGTACCATCAGCTTCATGACGCGTGGCCCCAGGACCACGAAACCGGCGAACAAGAGCAAGCCCCACAGCACAAACAGGCCAATGTAGAAGTCACCCATGAAGACGGCGAACTTCAACAAGATTTCCAGGCCGTTGACGGAGACGGTAGCGGCCATGGCGGCGAACACAGCCAGGGGGGCCAGCTTCATGACGTAGCCAGTGATCTTCAACATGACGTGCGACAGCTCGTCAATAGCGGCGACCAGAGTCTTGCCCTTTTCGCCCATAGCAGCCATGGCGACACCGAAGAACATGGAGAAGACAACGATCTGCAAGATCTCGTTGTTGGCCATTGCTTCAGCAAACGACTTGGGTACCAGATGGTTCACGAACTCTTTCAGCGTGAACTTGCCGGTGGCCAGGTTGGTGGCAGTGCCGATATCAGGCAAAGGCAGACCCAGGTTTTTCCCTGGTTGTAAAAAGTTGGCCAAAATCAGGCCCAAGACCAAGGAGATGAAGGATGCTGTGACGAACCAGCCCATTGACTTGGCGAAAATGCGGCCCACGGATTTGGCGTCCCCCATGTGGGCGATACCGACCACCAGGGTGGAGAATACCAAGGGTGCGATCAACATTTTGATCAAGCGCAAGAAGATGGTGGACATGATGGATATGTAGTCAGCGATCTGTGCCGCCACTTTCTTGTCCGGGTTGCCGGTGTAAATCATGTAGCCGACGAGGATGCCTAGCACCATCGCGCCTAGGATTAGAAATGCCGGTGGCATTTTCTTTTTGGTCCCGGCGGCAGGTGCCGACGCGGTCATGGTTGCAGTACTCATTTGATAGCCTCCTTTTTGGTTACGAAAAACTGGCGCGTGATTCATCGATCTATAAAAGAAAAATGTTTTTTAAAGTTCTCAATAAAAATGAATTTAATTAATATAGAACTCAAAATATATCATAAAAGTGTCATCACTGCCCGGGTTGATAAAAAAGCGAAGCCATGACACTTCAACGCGGTCGAGCCATATCCATAAGGCGTGTCAGCAGTCCATAGAACGATCAGATGAGCGGATCAGCTTGAAGATTCATTTTGCTTTTACTGGATGTTTTATGGCTTACGCAATTCTGTTGAATCTGCTAATCTGATTCAAACTTCGATGAGTGATTGGAAAATTCATGACAAATCTGACTTTGGACCAAGCCACGCACATCCTGCAAGG
>Ga0214919_10006648_pt1 | contig 15814 bp, 16 predicted proteins | sample LL1503_MetaG_FD_177994 | JGI IMG/M metagenome (GOLD analysis project Ga0214919, IMG submission 177994) | Freshwater microbial communities from Lake Lanier, Atlanta, Georgia, United States - LL-1503 | ecosystem: Environmental > Aquatic > Freshwater > Lake | place: USA: Georgia | collected... | reverse complement strand
GTTGGTGTACCACTGCTCGCGGTCGCGCACCAGGTTGCTTTCCAAGTTGGGCATCGCGTAGCCGCGTCGGATACGCTCCCACAAATCGGTGGTAGTGGCGGTCGCCGTTACCTGTTGGGGACGGATTTCTTGTATTTCGAGGGGCTGTAGGCCGGGTGGCAGCTCGGAGGCCTGGACTTGGATGCCTATGATGGCAGGCAATGCCAGAGCCAAAGCGGCCCTGAGAAGTGTTGAAGTCATCAAAAAGTGTTTTTCCAGGCGCGCAGGGTGGCAAAGACACCTTCGCGCGCAGCCATGTCTGCGTCGTGGGTCCTGGCGCTGGCCACTACCTCGGGCTCTGTGCTGCGTAAAAAGGGGTTGATGGCCCATTCCATCGCCATCGTGGAGGGCAGCGTGGGTTCACCCTGGGCGCGTACTACTTCGCAGTGCGCTTGGTAATTTTGCAGCGCCAGGTTGGCGGGCTCCACGGCCCGCGCAAAGCGCAGGTTGCTCAAGGTGTATTCATGCGTGCAGCAGACACGCGTATTGCCTGGTAAAGCGGCCAGTTTGCTGAGCGAGTCGAGCATTTGCGCCGGCGTGCCTTCAAACAAGCGCCCACAACCGCCGCTAAAAAGGGTGTCGCCACAAAACAGCACAGGCGCGCCGTCGACATCTGCGCAGTAAAACGCGATATGGCCCGCAGTGTGGCCAGGCACATCGATCACTTCCCATTGCAAACCCAGCGCTTGCACACGGTCACCTTGATGCATACGCTGCAGCGGCTCTGGCACGTTTTCACGCGCGGGGCCGAAGACCGCGGCGCCGGTGTGCTCGCGCAAAAGGTCTACGCCGCCCGTGTGGTCTGGGTGGTGGTGGGTGACTAGAATGCCCTGCAAGCGCAGGCCCCCGGTTTTCAGCGCGTCTAGCACAGGTTGTGCATCGCCTGGGTCTACCACCCAGGCAGCGTGCCCGTCGTGCAGCATCCAGATGTAGTTGTCAGAGAAGGCAGGCAGCGGTATTAAAGTCATGAGTGCGCCAATTATAGATTTCCAAGGCTGGCCCCATACCCCCGCAGGCCAATACCTGCTGAGCTGGGAGGCTGCGCAATTGGATGCGCTGGTGGCCGATATGTTTGGCTACCATGCGATTCAGCTGGGGCTTCCCGCGTTGCCTACCCTGCAACACAACCGTATTCCACACCGCTGGCTGGCAGAGCAGGATAGTGCTGTCACTCCCGCTGTGCCCGCAGTGCAAAACGAGGCATCAGAAGCCGCGCTACCACCGCCTGCGCCCGCCAGCCCAACCCAGCCGGACTTGGTGACCGACTTTGCTGCTTTACCTTTTCCAGCAGCAAGCTTGGATTTGGTGGTTTTGCCCCATACCCTGGAGGTCAGCGCCGATGCGCATGCCACGCTGCGTGAGGTCGAGCGCGTGCTGGTGGCCCAAGGCAGGGTGGTCATTTGTGGATTCAACCCGGTGGGCCTGTGGGCCTTGCGCGAAGCGCGCGCGCGTCTTTGGACCCACCTGGCCGGCGGACGCTGGCCGGGCCGGGCTTACCTTCCGCAGGCAGGCGAGTACCTGGGCTATTGGCGGCTGCGCGATTGGCTGCGATTGCTTGATTTTGAGGTGGAGGTCGTGCGTTTTGGATGCTATGTTCCGGCCGTACGCAGCCCCAAGTGGCTAGGGCGTTTCGCCTGGATGGAAACCATGGGCCCTCGCTGGTGGCCGATTTTGGGCTCGGCCTATGTGGTGGTGGCCGTCAAGCGGGTGCGCGGGGTGCGGCTGATGGGCGCTTTATGGAAAAACACCTTAGCGCGCGCCGCCCGACCGGTGCCTGCCGCCCACAGCAACCAAGATGCCATGCACAAGGAGCAAACTGAGTGAATACGGTGGTGATATATACCGACGGGGCCTGCAAAGGCAACCCCGGGCCAGGTGGCTGGGGCGCCATTTTGCGATCTGAAGATGGACAGGAAAAAGAGTTGTGGGGCGGCGAGCGAGAAACCACCAACAACCGCATGGAAATGATGGCGGTGATCTCGGCTCTCAGTGCGCTCAAACGCCCCTGCCAAGTCATTTTGCATGTCGACAGCCAGTATGTGCTCAAGGGCATGACCGAGTGGTTGGTGGGGTGGAAAGCCAAAGGCTGGCGTACGGCCTCCAAGCAGCCCGTGAAAAACGTGGACTTGTGGCAGCAACTGGACGCGCTGGTCAATACCGCCGGCCACCGCGTCCAGTGGCGCTGGGTCAAAGGCCATGCCGGTGATCCAGGCAACGAGCGGGCCGATAGTTTGGCCAATCGCGGTGTGGAACAGATAGGCCTGGCCTAGCGCTTTGAGTCTATAACAGGCCCGCGAACATCATCACTTGCACGGTGTCGCCCACCGCGACGTCACCGCGCTCGTGCTCTAGGACCATCAGACCGTTGGCTTGGACCATAGAACTGAGAACCCCCGAACCTTGCTGGCCGGTGGTTTGTACTTGCAAGCGGCCATCGCTGGCCAGACTGACGCGCACTCTTTGGTACTCGGTGCGGCCCGCTTTTTTGCGAATCGCCTCGCTGCTGTATGCTTGTAGAAGAGGTGTTTGCAGGTGCGGGTCATCATCCCTCGCCCCCGCCATGCGCCACAGGGCAGGGCGGACAAAGGCGAGAAAGGTGACCATCACCGCTACGGGGTTGCCGGGCAGCCCAAAAAGCGGGACTGGGCCCATGCGGCCTACCGCCATCGGCCGCCCCGGACGCATGGCAATGCGCCAAAACGCCACCCCGCCTTCGCCTGGCGTCTCGCTGTGGGCCAAGTTACGCATCATGGCTTTAGTGTGGTCGGCTTCGCCCACGCTGACGCCGCCGCTGGTGATGATGGCATCGGCGCACGCGGCCGCGTTGCGAAAGGCCGCTTGCAGCGCCTGCGGGTCGTCAGGCACCACGCCCAGGTCGATGCAGTCCATACCCATGTTCTGGAGCATGCCGCGCACGGTGTAGCGGTTGCTGTCGTAGACGGCGCCTTCGCGTGGTGCGTCGCCCAAACTCAAAATTTCGTCGCCGGTCGAAAAATAGGCCACGCGCAGGCGACGCACCACGTTCACTTGGGCCAGGCCCAAGCTGGCGATCAGGCCCACGCAAGCGGGCGTGAGCGCGCGCCCGGCCTGCAGCGCGACGCTGCCTTGGGCGACATCCTCGCCGCGCAGGCGCCGGTTATCGCCTTGGCGAACGCAATTGGCGGGAATATGGATTTGCCCGCCGTCTGCGCGTACCAATTCCTGCGGCACAACGGTGTCCAGGCCGGCCGGTAGTAGCGCCCCGGTCATGACCTTGAGGCATTGGCCCGATGCCAAAGGCTGTGCACCAGCTTGCCCGGCGAGCGCCGTGCCCGCCAGGTGCAGTGTCAGAGTTTGGCCAGCGTGTATGGCCTGTCCAGCAAAGGCATAGCCATCCATGGCCGAGTTGTCGTGCGCGGGTACATCCAGCGGGCTAATGATGGCCTCTGCCAGCACCCGCCCTAAAGCCTCGACCAAGGGCACCGATTCGGTGGTTTTCAGCGGTTGGACCATCGCGCGCAAGAACGCACGCACGCCTACTACCGAAAGCGCTTGCGGGTCGTAGCCCTGCAGTTGCGCGGCAATATCGTCCAGCGATTGCATAGCGCTTGCCTGCTTTAGCCGCCGATGTAGCTCATCTCGACGCGGCGTTCGCCTTGCGATGGTGCGCCCGGCTCCGAGGTGGTGCGCAGCATGGAGTAGCGGTCCTCGCGTTGGCCCCAGATAGCGGAAATCGCGCCTGCAAGCGCCGTATCGTCGGCGCCTGCGCGAACCAGGCTGCGCAAGTCGTGGCCCGTGCTGGCAAAAAGGCATAAGTACAGCTGCCCTTCAGTCGACAGCCGGGCCCGGTTGCAGTCACCGCAAAAGGCCTGGGTCACGCTGCTAATGACCCCAATTTCGCCAGCGCCTGCGTCTGGATGCCCGGCAGCGTCGAGGTAGGTCCACCGCTGGGCCGTCTCGCCGGGTGCAGATGCCTCCAAGGGCGCCAGCGCAAACGCGCTTTGCAGGCGCTCGATCACTTGCGCCGAGGGCAGCACCTGGTCCATGCGCCAGCCGTTGGTGGCGCCCACGTCCATGTACTCAATAAAGCGCAAAACCACGCCGCTACCCCTGAAATGGCGCGCCATGGGAATGATTTCATGGTCATTGACGCCGCGTTGCACCACCATATTGACTTTGATCGGCCCCAGCCCTGCTGCCTTGGCCGCCTCGATGCCGTTCAGTACGTCAGCCACTGGGAAGTCCACGTCATTCATGCGCTTAAACACCTGGTCATCCAGACCGTCCAAGCTGACCGTGACGCGATGCAGGCCTGCATCGCGCAAGGCCTGTGCTTTTTTTTGCAACAGGGAGCCGTTGGTGGTGAGCGTTAGGTCCAAGGCACGGCCGTCGGGGGTACGCAAGCGCGCCAATTGGGCGATCAGCAGCTCAATGTTCTTGCGCAGCAGCGGCTCGCCGCCGGTAAGGCGTATTTTTTCCACACCCAAGGTCACAAACTGGCGTGCGACGCGCTCTATTTCCTCGAAGGACAGTAGCGCAGGCTGAGGAAGGTAGCGGTAGTCTTTGTCAAAAACTTCTTTGGGCATGCAGTAGCTGCAGCGAAAGTTGCAGCGGTCAGTGACGCTGATGCGTAAATCGCGCAAGGGGCGAGCTAGGCGGTCTCGTAACGTCCCGGGCAGCGGTAGGTGCCCATGGATGGGTAAGGCCACCGGCTCGGCGCGCGCGATGGTGCGCTGGTCGAGCAGGGGAATAAGGCGGTGCGAACGAGGCGCGGTCATGGGCCGCTATTATCAGCGCCCTATGAAAGCCCGTACGCTGGACCCCGATCCCGGCCCCTTGACCTGGTTCGGTGCCTTGCGCAGGGTCCTGGGCCGCTTGGGGCGGTATACCCATCCTGCGGTGGTGCAGCCCTTGCAAACTGCGCCTGTCGCGGATGCCCTGAATTCTCCGACAACCGGGACCATGCACGCACTTGCACCGCCGCCCATGGAGCGGCCTTCATTGCAGGATGCGCTGACGCAGCGTGCGGCGTTTTGGTCCGCTGCCACCCACGATTTATGCCAACCGGCGCAAGCTTTGGCATTGTTTGTCGACCGCTTACAGGGCTTGCCCGCCGACCCCAAGGCGCAGCAAGTGCATGCCTACCTCGATTCGTCCATGCAGGACCTGACCCGCTTGCTCAACGGGTTGCTGGAAGTCGCCCGGCTCGACGCGGGTCAGGTGCTCCCGGCGTTTGCGCCGGTGTCGGTAGAAGCCCTGCTGGCGCGCGTAGCCCAAGAAATTGCCCCCCAGGCCGAGCAAAAGGGGTTGCGGCTTCGGGTGCGCAGCGCGGGCCAGTGGGTACTCGCTGATGGCGCGATTTTGGAGCATATCGTGCTGGCATTGGCCCACAACGCCGTTCGCTTTACCGACGACGGCACGGTTTTCCTAAGCGCCCGAAGTTGTGCGCAGGGCCGTAGCTTGCGCATCGATATCAGCGACAGCGGCGTTGGAATCGCGCAGCGCGATCATGCCAAGGTGTTTGAGCCCTTTGCACAGCGCAACTTGGCGCGCCAAAGTCAGGCGCTGCGTCCATCGCTGGGTCTGTATATAGCCCGTCGCCATGCCGCATTGCTCGGTAGCAGCATTCAGTTGCGCTCGGCTTTGGGTCGGGGGAGCCGGTTTTCTTTGGTTGTGCCGCAGGTGTTGGGCATGGAGTCCGCGCAAGCTGATGGCGGTGGGGCAGAGTCCACGCGTCTGCGGGGATTGCAATTGGTCTTGCTTGACACCCAGGATGCTCGCCGCGCTGCGATGCAAAGCCTGCTGGCCTCATGGGGATGTAGCGTACACGGGGGAGAGTGGGGTGCCCAGCCCGACGGTATCGTGCTGGCCTGGGACGAGGCGCAAGGCCTGGCCTCGTTACAGTCTTTACCGGCTTGGGGTGCGGTGCGGGTGCCCGTCTGTGTTGTGTACGCCGAGGCGCTGGCGCAAACGGCGCAATCTTCTGGTCAGCAGGCCGTCGTTTATTTGGCAGATCCATTGCAGCCTGCGCAATTGCGCGCCTGGCTGCGGCGCCTGCCCCGTTCGCAGGCTGGGGTTTGACCGGTACTTAGGCGGAGGTGCTGTAGGCGTAATTGACGGCGGCGCGCACTGCCTGGGTCCGGTTTTCCGCGTCGAAATAACGCAGGATCGCGCTGACATGCGTCTTTATCGTTTCTTCCGAGACAAACAGTGCTTTGGCAATTTCCCGGTTGGTCTGTCCGTCCATCAAGAGACGCAATACTTGTTCTTGTTTTTTGGACAGAGGTGCCGTTGTGGCAATGGCCGCCGTCTTGGCCTGGCTGCGCACCTCCTGCGGGATATAGATTTCGCCCGCCAGAACCTGGGCGATGGCCTGGCGCAAATCGTCGGTATTGCCCGACTTAGTGACAAACCCGGCGGCGCCCGCATTGAGAGACTGGGAAATAAGCTGCAGCGTCGTGCTCCCGGAAATCATCAGTACCACCAAGGAGGGCTGAATGCGCCCCATTTGGCGCAAGACTTCCAGTCCATTGATATCAGGCAGATGGTAGTCCAGTAGGACCAGGTCAATATCGCGGTGAGGGAGCAACAAGTCAATGGCAATCGCCCCGCTTCCTGCGTGCAGCAACTCCAACGCAGGATACATACTTAAAAGTACCTGCCCAAGTCCTTCGCGCAGTAGCGCGTGATCATCAACTATCAATATTTTCAAAATATTTTTGCTAAATGTTTTATTTGCCAACTAGGCGAATATTACACCTGTAAAAAATATTTTATTTTATTTTATAAAAATAATTTCCACAAAAAAACCTGCAGGATGCGCAAGCATGCTGCAGGTTGGCAAGGAGAGGCGCCCTGTTGGGCACTACCCACAAAAGCGCTCTATCCGCCGTGGATTTTCATCATGACAGGCACGATCAGCAGCGCAACGATGTTGATGATCTTGATCAGAGGGTTGACGGCTGGGCCGGCTGTGTCTTTGTAGGGGTCGCCCACCGTGTCACCGGTCACGGCCGCTTTGTGCGTTTCCGAGCCTTTGCCGCCATGGTGGCCGTCTTCGATGTATTTCTTGGCGTTGTCCCAGGCACCGCCGCCGGTACACATAGAAATAGCCACAAAAAGGCCGGTCACGATAGTGCCCATAAGCAGGCCGCCCAAAGCCGCCGGGCCGAGGACCAGGCCAACCACGATCGGCGCGATCACTGGCAACAAGCTGGGGATCATCATTTCTTTGATGGCCGCCGTGGTCAACATATCAACCGCAGTGTCGTACTCGGGCTTGCCGGTACCGTCCATGATGCCTTTGATTTCCTTAAACTGGCGGCGCACTTCCACCACCACCGCACCGGCTGCGCGGCCCACAGCCTCCATCGCCATGGCAGCGAACAAGTAAGGAATCAGTCCGCCGATGAACAAGCCAATGATGACTTTAGGGTCGCTCAAGTCAAACTTGATGTGCGCACCCAGGCCTTCAAGCTTGTGGGTGTAATCGGCAAACAGCACCAGCGCAGCCAGACCGGCAGAGCCAATGGCGTAGCCTTTGGTGACCGCTTTGGTGGTGTTACCCACGGCGTCCAATGGGTCGGTGATGTCGCGCACGCTGGCAGGGAGTTCAGCCATTTCGGCAATGCCGCCGGCGTTGTCGGTGATGGGGCCGTAGGCGTCCAAGGCGACCACGATACCGGCCATGCTCAGCATGGAAGTAGCAGCGATAGCGATGCCGTACAAGCCACCCAAATCAAAGGCACTGTAAATGGCGGCGCATACAAACAACACAGGCCAAGCGGTGGAACGCATGGAAACGCCCAGGCCGGCAATGATGTTGGTGCCGTGACCGGTGGTCGATGCTTGCGCAATATGCTGCACTGGCGCGTACTGGGTGCCGGTGTAGTACTCGGTGATCCAGACCAGCGCACCGGTCAGGATCAAGCCAATGGCACAGGTGCCAAACAGTCCGCTGGCGCTCAGCACGCTGCCGTCGGGCAGAGGCACGGCGGCGGGAAAGAGCGACTGCGTCACAAAGTAAAACGCCGCCAAGGACAGTACGCCTGAGACGGCCAGGCCTTTGTAGAGCGCAGGCATCACATTGGTCATGCCGGGGCTGGCCTTGACGAAAAAGCAGCCGATGATGGAGGCCACGATAGACACCGCGCCCAGCGCCAGCGGATAGAGCACCGCATTGGGGCCGCTTGAACCGGCCAACAAGGCGCCAAGCACCATGGTGGCAATCAGAGTCACGGCATAGGTCTCGAACAGGTCAGCGGCCATACCAGCGCAGTCGCCCACGTTGTCGCCCACGTTGTCGGCGATCACGGCAGGGTTGCGCGGATCATCTTCAGGGATGCCGGCTTCGACTTTTCCGACTAAGTCGGCGCCCACATCAGCGCCTTTGGTGAAAATACCGCCACCAAGGCGCGCAAAGATGGAGATCAGCGAGGAGCCAAAAGCAAAACCGACCAAGGGGTTGAGCATGGCGGCGAAGGCCTTGCCGTCAGCAGGTACGCCGCCGCTGGTGAGGAACCAGTAAAAGCCGGTCACGCCCAAAAGGCCCAGGCCCACCACCAACATGCCGGTGATGGCGCCGCCGCGAAAGGCAACGTCCAGTGCTGGCCCGATGCCACGGGTGGCCGCTTGTGCGGTGCGCACATTGGCGCGCACCGAGACGTTCATGCCGATAAAGCCGCAGGCGCCGGACAAAACCGCGCCCAAAACAAAGCCGACGGCACTTAAGGGGTCCAAAACGACATAAATCAGGACCGCCAAAACGGCCCCAACCATGGCAATGGTCTTGTATTGGCGCGCCAGATAAGCGGCCGCACCGGTTTGGATCGCCGCTGCAATCTCTTGCATGCGGGCATTGCCGGCGTCCTGAGAAAGAATCCAACTGCGGGCCCAGACACCGTAAACCACGGCAATCAAACCACAGACAAGCGCAAGAATCAGCGCTGAGTTACCTGTCATATAAATCTCCAAACTAGCAAGTTTCGCGAACAAAGGAGTAACGCTGGCGGTACTCCCGCTGCGTTGCTTCCTCGTGCTCGCGACCTGCAACAGTCGGAGAGCCGATTGGCCAACTCCCGTAACTGTAGCCGTAAAAGCCCTCCTTCCCAGGCTTCGCAAGGGCCAAGTCAGTAAAATGAGGGTTAATACTGATACTGTTCGGTATTCACATTTATTCACATCGCGAGCAATTTATGTCCCTTGACAAAGTCACCCCCGGAAAGAACGCGCCCCAAGAATTCAATGTCATCATCGAAATCCCGATGAACGCAGATCCAGTGAAATACGAAGTCAACAAGGAAACCGGTGCGATCTTTGTGGACCGTTTCATGAGTACGGCCATGCACTACCCAACCAACTACGGCTACGTACCCAAGACGATTTCAGGCGACGGCGACCCGGTGGACGTGCTGGTCATCACGCCCGTGCCGCTCATCCCCGGAGTGGTTGTGCCTTGCCGCGCGATCGGCATTTTGAAGATGGAAGACGAGGCCGGCATGGATGGCAAAGTGCTGGCCGTGCCGATCGACAAGATTTTGTCGCTCTACACCCAGTGGCAAAAGCCTGCTGACCTCAACCCGCTGCGTCTGAAGACCATTGCCCACTTCTTTGAGCACTACAAAGACCTGGAAGACGGCAAATGGGTCAAAATTTTGGGTTGGGAAGGCCCCGAAGCTGCCCACGTGGAAATCCAGGACGGCATCGACAGCTACAAAAAAGAGCAAGCCGCGCAGTCCCGCTAAACGTAAAGCCTGCCGTTTGCGGGGCGTTCAGCCGTTTTTGAAGGGTGATCGCTCGCGCAAATGGTCCAGGTACTGGTCTACGCCCTGTCCCTCGCGCTCCAAAAAGCGCGCCACGGCATCCGAGAACGCAGGGTGCGCCAGCCAATGTGCGCTGGTGGTTGGCACTGGCAACAGGGCCCGGGCCATTTTGTGTTCGCCCTGGGCACCGCCCTCAAAGCGGGTGTATCCGTGGGCAATGCACCATTGCAGGGGTTGGTAATAGCACGCCTCAAAGTGCAGACAGTCGACCCGTTCCAGTGCTCCCCAATAGCGGCCATAAGCGACATTGGGTTGGCCTGGACCTTCCGAACTCAGTGCGATCAGGCTGCTGGCCATGGGCTTGCCGGCCCGCTCGGCCACAAAAAGTAGCCAGTTTTCGGGCATATTGGCCTGCATGGCGATAAAAAACCGGCGACTGAGGTAGGGCGCATTGCCGTGCTCCAGGTAGGTCCGCTCGTAGCAGCGGTAGAAAAAGTCCCAGTCGGCATCGCTGATGTCTGGACCGCGGACCCAGCGAAATTGCACCCCAGCTTCGGCCACTTTGCGTCGTTCTTGGCGGATTTTCTTACGCTTTTCTTGGGCCAGACTGGCCAAAAACGCCTCGAAGTCAGGGTAGGGCGCAGGCGTGTTGGTCCAGTGAAACTGCACGGTCTGGCGCAGCATCAGTCCGGCATCCTGGCAGGCTTGCGCATCGGTGGGGCTGACAAAGAGCAGGTGCAAAGAAGATAACTCGCGCCCCGCGCACCAGTCCAGCACGGCTGCCAGCAGCGCCTGGCGCGCTGGGGTGTCGCGGGCCAGCAGGCGCGCGCCGGGCACGGGTGTGAACGGCACAGCCAAGGTGGCCTTGGGGTAATAGGGCAGGCCATGCTGCTGGTAGGCGTTGGCCCAGGCCCAGTCAAACACATATTCGCCATACGAGTGGTCTTTGCTGTAGACCATGGCAGCCGCCTCTAGGACGCCAGCGCGCTCCAGCACAATGCAGGCGGGCGTCCAGCCGGCGGCCGGGCTGGCGCTGGCGCTGTCCTCCATGGCCGCCAGATAGGCGTGGCGCATAAAGGGGCTGGCTTCGGGGTGCAGCGCCAAGAGCGCATCCCAGGTGGCGGGCGGCACCGCGTGGACCGAGGCGTGCACGCGGGTGACATAATCATTTGAGGCCATGTGGCCCCTTTGGATGCCGCAGCCCGGGCGCTTTGCGCACGGAACTGGCGGCGGTTTTCATAAGCATTTGTTCATGACTCTCAAAATTTGCGTTGCGCAGCTCAATTTCATTGTGGGTGATTTGGCCGGCAACGCGCAAAAAATTGCCGAGGCCGCCCAAACAGCCTACGCCCAAGGTGTGCGCCTGCTGCTCACCCCCGAATTGTCGCTGTGCGGCTATGCCGCCGAAGATTTATACCTGCGCCCCGCATTTATGCAGGCCTGCGAGCAGACTTTGCAGGCGCTGGCTGCGCAGCTGGCCTCACTGCGCGGGATGAGCGTTGTGGTCGGCCACCCCCAGGGCGGCGACCAACGCGGCCCTTCGGTGTCGGTCAATGCGCGCTACAACTGCGCCAGCGTGCTGCGAGACGGCGCCATGGTGGCCACCTACGCCAAGCAAGAACTGCCCAATTACCAGGTATTTGACGAGCGGCGCTATTTCGTTCCTGGCCACGCCACCTGCGTGTTTGAGGCGGGCGAGCCGGGCCACACGGTGCGCGTGGGGCTGCTCATTTGCGAGGACGCCTGGTTTGAAGAACCTGCCCAGTCGGCCAAGGCGGCCGGCGCCCAGGTGCTGGCGGTGATCAATGCCTCGCCCTTTCATTTGGGCAAGGGCTACCAGCGCGAGGATGTCATGGGCGCGCGCTGCCGCGCCACGGGGCTGCCGCTGGTGTATGCGCACCTGGTGGGCGGGCAGGACGAATTGGTCTTTGAGGGCCGCTCCTTTGCGCTGGAGCCCGACGGGCGCGTGGCGCTGCGGGCGCCTAGCTTTGCCGAAAACCTGATGCTGGCCGACCTCGATGTGTCCTCCAAAGAGGCGTGCTGGCACGGCGTTTTGGAGCCCCAGCGCAGCGAGGAGGCCGATTTGTGGGACGCGCTGGTGCTGGGCGTGCGCGACTACGTGCAGAAAAACCGCTTCCCCGGCGTCTTGTTAGGCCTGTCTGGCGGTATCGATTCGGCGCTGGTGCTGGCCGTGGCGGTGGACGCCCTCGGTGCGGACCAAGTCCGTGCCGTGATGATGCCCTCGCCTTACACCGCCGACATCAGCTGGATAGATGCAGCCGAGATGGCCCGGCGCATGGGCGTGCGCTACGACGAAATCTCCATCCGGCTGGCGCTAGAGGCCTACATGGGCACCCTGGCCACTGAATTTGCGGGCCGGCCGGCCGACACCACCGAAGAAAATCTGCAGGCCCGCATTCGAGGCACCTTGTTGATGGCGCTGAGCAACAAATTTGGCAGCATGGTGCTGACCACCGGCAACAAGTCCGAGATGGCCACCGGCTATTGCACGCTCTACGGCGACATGGCTGGTGGGTTTGCCGTGATCAAAGATCTGGCCAAGATGAGGGTCTTTGCCATGGCGCGCTGGCGCAATGCCCATGACCCGTATGGCACCGGCGCGCAACCGATCCCCGAGCGCATCATCACCCGCCCGCCCAGCGCCGAGTTGCGCCCCGATCAGACAGACCAAGACAGCTTGCCTCCCTACGAGGTGCTCGATGCCATCATTGAGCGCTACATGGAAAACGACGAGAGCATCGCCCACATCGTGGCCGCTGGCTACGACCCGGCCGACGTGGAGCGGGTGACGCGCCTTATCCAAATCAACGAATACAAGCGCCGCCAGGCGCCGCCCGGAATTCGGGTCAGCCACCGCAGCTTCGGCAAGGATTGGCGTTATCCTATTACCAACAGGTTCAGAGCCTGATTTTTTACGACGCCACTGGGGACTGCCATGAAACAAATCACCGCCATCATCAAACCATTCAAGCTCGAGGAGGTGCGTGAGGCGCTAGCCGAGTGCGGCGCCAGCGGCTTAACGGTGACCGAGGTCAAGGGTTTCGGGCGCCAAAAAGGCCACACCGAGCTGTACCGTGGCGCCGAGTACGTAGTGGACTTTTTGCCCAAGGTCAAGGTGGAATTGGTCGTCAAAACCTCGGACGTAGACCGTTGTGTGGACGCCATCATCAAGGCCGCCTATACCGGAAAGATCGGCGACGGCAAGATTTTCGTCACTTCCGTGGAGCGCGTGGTGCGCATTCGTACCGGCGAGCAGGACGAATCGGCCGTCTAAAAAGCTGGGTGGCACGGCCCTTGGGCTGGAATTTCAGCGGGTAGTGAGGCCAGGCTCAGGCAGGGCGTGGTGCACCAAACGCGTCCCCGCCCCCAAGTCGTGCCAAAACTGACGCCCTGGTGCGACCAGACTGCTGCCCGCCCAAGCCGCGACCCATATCAACACTACCAAGGCAGTAGCCCCCGGCGGCAAGCTCGCAGCCCAAGAAACAAAAAGTGGCGGGAGGATCCAAACCCAGGACAACAGGTACCGTAGTAATGCGCGATTGCGCGAAATCGGTAATCCGGCCGCATCGACGATGCGGATATGCCAGGTTTTCATTGCCAGGGTTTGCCCGCGCGACCAGAACTCCACAAAGTAGGCGCTGATCACCAAAAACAAAAATACCTGCAGGCCATGGCGGTTATCCAGTGCGTGCCGCGTCTGGGTCAAGGTCCCAAACAAATAACCGGCAATAAAGACAAGGCCAAAAAGCAGCATGCCTTCATAAAACCAACACGCCATGCGGCGTGCAATAGCAGGGGTGGACGATTCCGATGAATCCATGGGAGAAAGGCTTTTGTGATTAGAAGGGGTGCTGATTAAGCTGCATCTACGGCGCCAATGACTGGCCTCATCAGCTACCAGGCGAGAACCTGGATTTTAGTTTTCTGCGTTGGGCGTTGCTTCCTTCAACGGCAGCAAGGTATAGCGGTCGATAGCTGGCCTGGGCGGGGCCTTGGCTTTCACGGGTTCGGGAGACTTGCGCGTCACCGGAACCTCGGCCAATTTGTGGGGCGCCACCGGTCGCGGCGCCACGGCGGCACCGGCGGGTTTTTTGCTTGCCGCTACCAGCAAGGCCTTTTTCTCTTCCTCGGACAAGGCTTGGTAGGCCTCCCAGGTGGCGGCGCGCGCGTCCACTGGAAGTTTTTTGGTTTCGGCGAAATTGACCCGTGCTTGTTCACGCGCTTTCGGGCTCAGGGCGGCCCAATCGACCATACGGCTGTGTAAGCGCTGGCGATCGGACTCCGCCATTTGCGGGTAATTTTTAGCCAAAGCTTGCCATTTGCGCCTATGGCCCTGCGATAGCGTGGGCCAAACTTCGCGCAGCGGCTCCAAAGATTGGCGCTCTGGCGCCGATAAATCGGCCCACCCGGGTTTGGACTCATCAGGGGATGAAGCCACACTTGCGGGCTTGGCAGCTGGGCTAGCCGTTTGGGCCATGACGGCGTTCGCAATAAGCAGCCCGAGGCAGACGAAAAAAAGGCCTGAAAGACGTTTGCGGCTGGCTTGGAGTGCGGCCATAGTCCAAATCAGGCGGGGCTTACGCCTCAGTCCCGACCAACCTTTTTGAGAAATTGTGCAAAACCTGGGTCGGTGTAAGCGCTGGGCGGCAGGTCACCTGTAAGAATTTCCGTGTCGACTTCTGCAAGTTCGTGGGCACGGTCCTGGTCCTGTACAACCCCAATGACCGCCAAGCCTGCCAGCAGGGCAATCAAGGGTAAAAATGCGGAAACACGGGCCCACAAGTTCTGCGCCGGGTCCATCTGCCAGCCGCCAACGGCTCCAGCAGCAACCGCGATAGGAACCATTTCGGACGCCCGCCGATGTGCGAGCGCGGCCATCCGGGACGCCCGCAGTCGCTCAGAAACGCCGTGCGGAAGATCATGGATTGCCTGGTCCAGACGCACCGCCACGCGGGCGCCAAAGATGTCTTGGGCCCGCGTTTTTGGGTTTTGTTTGGAAGAAAACATGTTCATGGCTTGATTCCCTTCAATCTTAATGCCTTGGCTAGGGCGCTGACCGCCCGGGAGCAGTGTGTCTTGACACTGCCTTGGGAGCAACCCATCGCGGAGGCGGTTTCGGCCAAATCCAACTCTTCCCAGTAACGCATGAGGAAGGCTTCGCGTTGACGCGCGGGGAGCGCTTCGATGGCCGTTTCAATAGCCAGCAAGGTTTGTGCCCGCTCGGCCTGGGACTGGGTGCTTTCCTGCTGGCCCCTGTCCGATTGGGAAAGAAGGGCCTCTAGGACGTCAAACTCGCCGTCCTGGTCAGGGCGGTCAAAGTCACCGAGGTGGGTAAACAGTGCGTTGAAGGTTTTTTGCCGGCGAAACCAGTCCAAAGTGGCATTGCTCAGAATGCGTTGAAAGAGCATCGGCAACTCGGTAGGGGGTTTGTGGCCGTAGTGCTCCGCAAGTTTCATCATGCTGTCCTGGACGATATCCAAGGCAGATTCTTCGTTGCGAACATGGTAGTAAGTGCGTTTAAAGGCGCGTTTTTCGACGCCTCGCAGGAACTCGTCGAGCTCGCGTTCAGTGGCCACGGCCGCCCCGATGCGCACCGCAAAAGGGCAAATGCTGGACTTTTTGGTGCTTGGGATGGCGCATAGGAGTGCGCAAATTATCGCACCCACGGGCCATTTGCCGATGGCCGAGGCAAGTGCCTTGGCAATGATGCGATAATTCGACTTGCAGTCAAAAAGCAAACGGGTTCCGGTCCGGCGCAGCATTCAATGCGCTAATGGCCTGAACCTTAAGTCCCGACGCGACGCCACAAGTGTTTGCGAAGGGGCACCCAAGGTGTTTCGTTAGAGAAATTCGCAAAGGTTCATCATGGAAATCTCCAAAGCCGAATTGGCTTTAGCCTCCGCTGTTGCGGCGGCGTCAAAATCCGCCGGTTCGCCCGAGCTGCGCGGCGCGGAAATTCTGGTCAAAGCGTTGCAAGCCGAAAACGTCAAATTTGTCTGGGGCTATCCTGGCGG
>Ga0214919_10006647_pt1 | contig 15815 bp, 16 predicted proteins | sample LL1503_MetaG_FD_177994 | JGI IMG/M metagenome (GOLD analysis project Ga0214919, IMG submission 177994) | Freshwater microbial communities from Lake Lanier, Atlanta, Georgia, United States - LL-1503 | ecosystem: Environmental > Aquatic > Freshwater > Lake | place: USA: Georgia | collected... | reverse complement strand
TAATGTAAAAATTGTAGGTACAACAAAAGATATTCCTTCTTTTATTAAATGCGAACCTCTTAAACTTCATCCAAATATTAAAGATATACCATATCATGATATAATAACAACACAAGGATATAATTTTTACAATGACCCTAATTATCCTTTACGTAGCAAATATTTTTTAGATATAATTGATTATCATCAACCAAAATGTATTTTTTTATATTTTATTTATGAATGTTATTATGAAAATGATATAAGGTGTACATTAAAAAAAAAAGGATATTGGATATGTGAAAAAAAACTAAAAACATCAGAAATTACAGGTATTCCATATAATCAAGAATGTTTTTATGTGTTGTGTATAAAATCTAAAAAAGTATTTGATAAATTTAGTTTAGAATTTCCTAAGATTGAAAACAAGAAAATATCAGATTTTCTTGAAGAACCTATTAGTAAGATATGTTCTACTAATTCAGATTATTATAAATTCCGTTCTTCCAAGTCAGAATATAATGAATTTTTAATAAAAAATATAATAAAAAAAGATACTATTTATGAATATAGAATGAAACGTGTACATGATAGAAATATATGTGGTACTAAATGTATAGAAGAACTTCTTGAATTTCCACAATACTATAATTTTGCAAAAAATCCTCTTTTAATTCTTGACAACATTTGTATTCGTAGCTTAACACCACAAGAATGTTTAAATCTAAAAGGATTTCCTTCAACTTATAAATCAAAGTCTACTAATTCAGATATTTCTTATCCAGTTATAAAACTAATAGCTGATAGAATTATTCCACTACTTTTAGAAGATATTATTTAAAAATTGAATCGATTTTAATTTAAAAATAATATAATATTAAAAGATATATGCAAATTAATCATACAATTAATGATACAAAAATTCATATTCAAATAATTTATGAAAACAATTATTATGAAACAGAGGTTGAAAATAACAGTATAAATAAAGATTTAATTGTTAATAAAAATAATAAATTTATGTTTCAATATATTGGTAATAAACTAATAATGTATGACGATATTAATACTTTTGAACTTGAAAAATTAGAATTTAATTATAAAGATTATATAGAATTAAAAGAACAATTAGATCATTCAAAGTATCAATTAGAACAAATAAAAAAAGAAATAAAACTAATGAAACTTTCTAATGATAAATCAATAGAAGAAAAAAAAGAATTAAATCAGTTAAATAATACATTACATAAACAAATTAAAAATTATGAAGATAATTCTCCTATTGTATTTTGTACAAATAATTATGAACCTTATCAATTATATTATGATAAACACTTACTTTTATATAATTTTAGTGCAGAACATAAACTACATAATATTATTCCATATGATATCTTAAATAAAAATAAAATATGGGAAAATACATATTATTATCAATTTGGATTTAATCATAAATGTTTTACATATGCTATTGAAAGTCTATGTTTTCCTCCAACAAGAAATCAATATAAACATATTATTGTTCCTCCTAATAAAATATTAATAACATTTTCACCATTATTTAAAATTTATAAAAGTGGTATTTATCATAATATAATAATTGAGGATGGTATTTTTTGTTGCAATGAAGAATATTTTAGTGATGTACTTATTTCTTCTGACAAGTCATTGATTTAAATAAATGATATATTGGAGGTGAAGAAAGTAGAATTTTATTTTACTTTTTCCTGCGCCATTGACAAAATAAAAAGTAAAATTTTACTTTTTTTTGATTTTTTTATACCTCATTGGATATAAATTTTTCTTAGATGTGAATTGAATGACATCTCAACTATATTTGGGTAGCTATGGAGGCTTGTCATTACCACACCATGTTGGTCGAAGCTGTTTATTCGTTGCTTTTTGTTTTTCAATAGCGTATGTAAGAGCATTAGATACCGACCGATGCATTCTTTGCTGATGTTATTTAATAAAAAATATATAAATAATGATCTTAAATTACAAGTTATTTTAATTGGGTGTGACAAAAATAAAATGTTACTTTCTTGTTCACTATTTGATGATGATATTTTTAGTTGTAATGAAGAATATTTTAATGATGTACTTTATTTATTTAGATAAATTATTAATTTAAATAAATGATAAATTGACAAAAGAGAAAATAAAATTTTATTTTCTTTTTTGGTTTTTTTGTATAACTCATTGGGTATAAAAAATTCCTAGATGTGAAAAGAGAGACACCACAACTTTATTCTTCTCGTCAAACTTTTTTTTCTAGAAACGGAGGGCTGTAGTGACCACACCACATTGGTTGAAGCGCGTTCTTTTCTTTTTCAAGCTTGAGATTTATTGCTTTAAGCTTTTCGTTCTTCGCCTCTACTTGTATAACTTTTTCTCGGAGATTTTTATTTTGTCTCTCCAGTAGCTCTTTTTCCACATCAAACTTTTCTTTCATAGCCCGAAGGACGTTTTCATACATGGTGATTCCTTCCTCATCACCAAATGTGTATATCTCTTCTTCTCCTAGTGTTCCAACGGGATCCATCTTTATCACATATATTTTATATGAAACATATATAATTTTAATTTTTCAATTTTTTTAATAAACAAGTTTAATGATTGTTTATTAAAAACATATATTAAAGAAAAAAGTAAAATAAATTTTTACTTTACCATTAGATATGTTTAACTTTAGTATATTGGAGGTGGAGAAAGTCATACTTTCTCCTGCGCCGTACTTATTTCTTCAGATAAATTATTAATTTAGATTGGGCGTGGAGAAAGTAAAATAATTATTTAAAGAATTATATAACAAACTTTATAAAAAATCAAGTAGATAATACAAGTTTATTATTTACCACATTATAAATAAAGTACTTTCTCCACCGCCATTTGTTATTTTAAAAATATAAAAAATTTTCTTTATATATATATGGAAGGATCAATAGAACCTTATAAAAAAAAATCAAAAAAAGAAAAACTATCATATAATGATAGCTGTAAAGACCAATACAAGGTAACAATTAATTGGATACGTCACGGCGAATCATGTGCAAATCATGCTACAGGAGGAATCAAAGATAAAATTAATCCAAATTTAGGTTTAGGTTATGGAATAAACAATAATACATACGAAACTGACTTAATCCAAGAAGCATCAGAATGGTTAAATGTTTCGATTGATGATCCGATTGATGATCCGATTGATGATCCGATTGATGATCATGAAGAATATGACGAACATGACATTGCCGTAGCAAAAACTATACTAGAAAGAACTGATATCCGTCTGGATACAGCAAATTTATCAGATTATGTGACTTCATTTTTGTCACCATCTAATAATACACTTAACAAAAAAACTGATGATAAATCAACACTTAGTTCTGCATATTCATATATTATAAATAATTTTAAATATGAACCAAATTTAACATATATTGGTATGAATCATTCCATTAATCTTGGCACTGATTTTTTTTCTCAACAAGGGCGTAACAATTCCAAAAATATTTATATATCATCTGGATTAACACGAACAATTACTACAGCATTATTAGCACTTAGATTTATTCCAAATGCAGTAATTTATGTAGTTCCGTATATTAATGAGATCCATAATGGATGGAATATTGCTGATGATAAGCAAAATAAGGCTGTCAAATCCTCAATATTAATAAAAAAAATAATGTTTATAAAGGATTGGTTAGAGATAAATTGGATTACTAGATTTGATGATATTGAAATTATTAATTTTTTAATAGCAATTTATGAAATAATTAATGAAGAAATAACTACAGCACCAGGTATAGAAAACCCACGCACAATTAAAGAAAAAATTAAAAATGTACTTGACTGTAGAAAAAATATAAAATGTCGTAATGAAAATATTGGAAATGTACAAAATTTAGTACTAGAAATAGTAAATAACAAATATATAAAAAATGGTAATTATTTTAGATGGGGAAAAAATAATGATATAAAAGATAAAACTAAATATAATTTTGTTATGAATACTATCAAAAAAGTTAAAAAATTACTTGAAGATAGAAAAAATATCCGTGGACCAATTGTAAATTTTGAAATTTATAACTATTTTGAACATTTATACAGTATAGGTACAAAAGACATTCCAGATACAAAATATAGTAATAGTGAATTTTTCTTGAGTAATGTATTAAAAGTAATACATAATGATATAATATTTAATGAAGGAAATGGTACATATCCACAGAATCTAAAAAGGTCAAATCAAGTCAATACTAAGGATATTACAATTTATGCATTTATACATGGAAGTTTAATTAGAAAGATGTGGAAGGAAAACAAAAGTGATACATATGCGACAAATGAACATGAATTAGAGGATATGATGAATACTACTATTGTATCTAATACTATAACATTTGGTCAATTACATAAAATAATTGATCATGATTTTGAAATAATACACAGACCTACAAAAATACGTTCATCATATTATAATTTTGAACATTATAATACAAATATTTGTAAGCTACAAAGTATTAAAGGTATTATTAATTATCCATTAGGCGAACCTCAAACAGATTTAGATAGAGTTAAATATGTTCCTACTCAAGATGTTGAGTTTTTTTATGAGAATAAAGAAAAATATAATAATCTACCATTACAAATTGGTGGCTATAAACAAAAATATTTAAAATACAAAAAAAAATATCTAAATTTAAAAAACACATAAGTTTTAATGAGACTATATATAAAAATTAAAGGAGGTACTTTATCCACCACCGTTTTTAAATAGAAGTACTTTCCCTACCTCCAATAAAATTTATAATAAAGATTATTATTTATCACATATAAATGGGTGGTGAATAAAGTCATACTTTCACCACCTCTAATAGCGAAGAAAAAAAATAAAATTTTATTTTCTCCTGAGCTATGGTATTTTTTCTACCTACATCATTATAATAAAAATTAATATTTTTAATAAAAATTGATATAATTTCTTTAGAAAGATATTTCTATAGTATAGTAATGTCTACCATAGTTTCACCTTATAAAAATATTAAACAACACACACGAATTAAATTAGAACCTTATCACATGAATAGTGATATTCGCAATAATATGAAAATAGTTTTAAAAAAAAAAGTAGAGAAAAAATGTAATAAAAATGGTTTTATTGATGAAGTTTTTAAGATTTTGGAATTTAGTGATGGTATTATGATACCTGAAAATTTAGATGCTTCTGCTATTTATAATATATCTTATCATTGTAGAATATGTATTCCAATTGAAAATACAATTATAATTAGTATTATTAAAATGGTTAATCCCGATTTAGTAGTTGCTATTAACGGACCCCTATTAATTTTTATTCCAAAGAATAATGTTGATACTAATATTTGGGATATTCCAGATAATTATAATCATAAAAAATTTAATAAAAAATTAACAATTGGTGATTATATTAAAATACAAATTACCGATAAGCGTATTAATCAAGGTGATTCTCAAATAAAAGTAATGGGTAAATTATTAGATTTTGCAACCGATACTGAAACAGAAAAATATTATGGTATTCCAATTGTTAAAACTGATACAATAGAAAATAATGTAGGTGAAGAAATAACAGAAAGTAATGTAAGTGAAAAAACAACTGAAAGTAATATATCTAATTTTATTATTTAATTATTTTAAATATTTCTTTTTCAATTGAATCAATTATTTTATCATCAATTGAACTAACTATCCAATCATTAATATCTATTTTAAATTTATTTAGTGTTTTATCTCGTAATTCAGTAATATAATAACTAAAATTCCTTATTAAATTTTTAAAACTTTTATTTTCTAATTTTATGTATTTAATTAAATTTTGTACTAGTGTAATATTATCTATTTCATTATTTTTTATTCTATGATAAACCCACCAGATACACCAGACTCCACAAAATCCATTTGGATCTCCTAATCTTTTACATTTATATTCCTCACTATTTTCTAAAAGTTGAAATCCAATTGATGGTAAAAAATTATTTGGTTTAAAATATTTATATTTATAATCTAAAAACTTATTAATTAATATGTCGTCTAATAATTCTGGATTATAATTAAATCTAGATGGTTGATGAGAACCATTTGGTTCAAATCTTTCAATAGTTTTATTTTTTTTATCAATAAAAATTATATTTGCATGAGAACCATTTGCTAATTCAATACCTAATGGAATTGAAATATATTTTATATAATCATCTTTCATTGCATTATTTAATTCACCATCAAAATATGAAGGAAAAAAAATTTTTTGAAATGACCATAAAATTTCACAATTTGAAAATTCTAATTTAAATGGATAATCAATACCTAATTTTTGATAGTAATTTTCTAAAGGTTTATTTATAGTAAGTGGATAATCTAAAATTAAAGAAAAATTATTTTTTGAAAAAGTCTGATGTAAAAATACCATACCAAAAATAATATCTAATGGAATACCTATATAATTACATGTATTAACAAAAATACCATTATCTAATTCTAAATCATAATTAGTATGTAAAGGTATACTTCTTTTCTCTTTTAAAATAACTTGTCTTATTTTTTCTTTACATATTTGAATAGGTTCATTATGTTTTATATTTAATGATTTTAATTTATCAACAATATCTTTTGCACACCATATTTCCCAATCTAAAATTAATGATTTTTTGTTTTCTTTAATAATATTATAGTATGAATCGATTGCTAGGTTTAAAATATGTTCATCATTTAAACTAAGAGACATGTCTTCTCCATTATTATCTTGAATAAAAAAATTTAATTCTTTATTTTTTAATAAATTAATATAATTATCAATAATATATAAATCAATCATTATTTTCAAACACGATAATCCATCATTGTTTTGTATATTTAAATCTGTTTTAGGAATTAATATTTGTAAAATATCTTTTTCAAGATTATTATTTTTCAAATATAAATGTAATGGTGTATTTCCATCAATATCTGTTAAATTTAAATCTGGATTATATTTTATTAATAATTTAAATATTTCTATATAATTTTCGGATATTGAATAATGAATAGATGTATGTCCGTAATAATCTTGAATATTAATATTAGCACCATTATTAATAAATAATTGAACCATATCAATCTGATTATTTATAATTACTCTATGTAATGCATTTAAACCATATGTTATATCTTGATTATTAATATTTATTTTTTTTTTTAAAATATATGGAATATAATCATATCTATCAAACATAATTGCATATTGTAGTAAATTTTCATTATTAGTTGTTACCATAAATAAATCTGGTATATTTAATAAAATTTCTATAAAAAAAGGAAGTCTATCATATTGAATACAAATAAAAAATGCATTTAAATTACTTGTATTATTAATAAATAAATTACTTATTTCTAATAATATTTTAAATGCTTCATAATTATTAAAAATAATAGAATAATGTAAAGCAGTTAAACCAAGTGTATCTTTAATATCAATAATAGGTATTCCGATATTTTCATTATCTTTTTTTATAAGTTTGATTAATATTTTATTATATGAAAATTTAATTGGTGTATATAATATATTTCTACCATCTGAATCTAAAATATCTAACCTAATATTTCTTGTTAAAATTAAATCTAATAATTCTTCTTCATTATAAATAATAACATAATAAATAAAATAATTATAATTCGAATCTTTAACATTTAGATTGATATCTTTATTTTTTTCTATAATAGATATTAATTCTTTAATATTTTTATTTTTTATTAATTTTATTACTGTATTTTGTATCATTATATAATAATAGAATTAAATTATTATTCGAATAGTTGGTTTATATTACCTGGTACAACTTTTCTATAAAATATATTTTTACCTGCTGTTAAACTAGGTCTTACAATTTTAAATATATCTCCTACTTTTGCAGCATAATATCTACTCATAATATCAGTATCATTTATTTTAGCTAATTCATTTTCTTTAAATATTTCTAAAAATGCTTTTTTTTCATCTTCAAATAAAAGTGTATGTTCTGGAATAAACATTTTAGAGGGTATATCTTCCATCATTTCATATTCAAAAAAAAATTCAACATTTGGATATTCTGTTGTTATTTGTTTTGCTGAACGTTTCGTAGGTTCTTTCATAATAACTATTTTATGAACATCAATACCGGTTTTAAGATAATCATCGAGAGGAGAACCTTGGACAATTGAAGTAACTTTACCCGTAAATTGATAAATACTTATTTTTGTATTATCTTTAATTTTTAATTCAATAATTCCTTTATTAACAAAATCTTCTTTAAGATTTTCAAACAATGTATTAACATTATTAATTAAATCTCGTCTTTTACACATTTTAAGCACATTAGTTAAAACTATAGCACTAATTTCTTTAGTCGAATATTCTACACTAACAGACATTAATATTATACATAATATTTTTTTAAATTATTATTCAATTTTTATTATATAAAATATACTATACTTTTTACTATCCGATGTGACGAAAATATGACTTTATCTACCTCTTCTATATAATATGGCACAAGTAGGAGTTTATCCACCTCTTACCGTTGGTTTTCTATATATTTCAAAAATATGTAATATATAAAAAAAATTGTTAAAATAAATTATTGGAACCTTGACCATATATGTATATAATGCCTCCTAAGAAAGCTACCAAAGTTGATACAGTAATTAATGATGATAAAGAACATACAATAACTAAAGGAAAATCTAAAAAAACTGTTTCTAAAACTGAAAATAATGATTCTGATGTAGAAGAAAAACCATCTATTCCTACTAAAGGAAAAGCTAAAAAAACAGTTTCTAAAACTGAAACTAAAAATGATGATTCTGATGTAGAAGAAAAACCATCTATTCCTACTAAAGGAAAAGCTAAAAAAACAGTTTCTAAAACTGAATCAAAAGATAATAGTCCAGATATTGAAGAAAAATTACTTATTCCTACTAAAGGAAAAGCTAAAAAAACTAATTCTAAAACTGAATCAAATGATAATAATCCAGATATTGAAGAAAAATTACCTATTCCTACTAAAAAAACTATTTCTAAAAAAGAAACTTTAAAAAATAATTCTATTAAAGAAATAGTTATTGAAAAACCAACTAAAGGTGGTAAAAAAATAATAAATTCTAATTTGGATTCAGATAATCAAAAAAATATAACAGAAGATGATGAAAAATTTAAAATTTGGAAACATGAATGGGCTACTATTGTAGCTAAGATTATTGAACATCAAAAAGTAACTCACGATCTTGAAAAAGATAGAGATGAACTCGTAAAAAAAATGGACTCGTATATAACTGGTAAAAATGGTTCTTCTTGTGAAAATATTTTAGAATTAAATCCCAAATTAAAGAAAACAATTACTAAATTTGATGTAACAGATAAACCAATTGATACAGATAGTGATGATGATACTTCTGATGATGATACTGATGATGAAAGTGATTATGACGCTACACCTCTTGAGCCTATAAAAACATGTAAGACATCTAAACCTATATTTGCTCCAAATTCATCTTCTAAAAAGAAACTTACAAATTCAGATAGTGACGATAGTGATTAAATAATAATCAGAAATTATTTTAGTTAATTATAAAGATTTGAAAAATTAAATATTTATATTAGATGTAAAAAGTAGGTTATGTATAGTTTTTAAATATAATCGAGGTGGAGAAGAAAGTAAAATAAAGTTTTACTTTACCTTTTGTCAATTTTAATTTATCTACTTTTTATGTACGCATAATAATTTTTATAAAAGCCTATTAAATTTTATAAAAATTAGTAGATATGAATAAAGTAGAAAAAGTATTTTTAGTTTACATCAAATCAATAAATCAATTAATATTATTACCTTAATAAAATCACATGTCTTATTTATTCAATATATAATAAAATTATTCCTAGTAATAAACAATAATTACCAGGACCAAAATGTTTTAATATCGATAACCATTTATATATTTTCTCTTCATCATATTCTTTAAAGAATAATCTATAAGAACGATAACTTACTTTTGTTATATATAAAAATAAAGTAAAAATATAATCTTTTTCTGTTTTTACTTCAGATTCTCTCCTCTGTAAAAAATTATCATTACCTGTTGTTTTTTGTGATAGAATCGCTTCATTTAAACCATAGCTAATACTAACCATGTAGCTCATAAAAATAATAGCTAATACAAATTTATTAGTTAATCCAAATCTATTAATTAAATATACAACAATAGTTATATTAGAAATATTATCAGAAACTAAATCTAAAGCCATACCATATTTTGAAACCATATTATATTTTCTAGCCATTTTACCATCAACACAATCTAATAAATAACCAAATAGATATAGAATTGATGCATGAAGTCTTTTATCTTGATGAAAAAAATAAATTGATAAAAATGTAAAAATAGTACTTAATATTGTAATATTATTTGGCGTTAATGATAAATTATGCAATGGATCTACTAATTTAGTAGCAATTGGTAAAAAAATATTATTATCCGCCCATGATTCAAATAAGTTATCGTCTCCGTATTTATTTTCTATATTTGGTTGATTTTCATTATAATTAATTTGATGATTATAATATGTTTTAAAATTATTATCATCATCGTTGATTATTTCATTTCTAATTGATTCTATATTTTCAGATAATGATTGTTCGGATAATAATTGTTTGGACATTAAATTAATAGAGATTTAAAAAAAATATTTTAAAATATTTTTTAAATATTGAATCATTATTATTTTTAATTACAATAAAATATTACATTAGAGGTAAAGAAGAAAGTAGGTAAATTAAATAATGAATAAAGTATTTCGTTTATCACCTCATACATAATTTTTTTTATTATTTTTTTTAATTTGTTCTGATTTGATAATAATATTAAAATTTTCTTAAATAATATATTATTGATACTAGTATAATAGCTCTAATTATTAAAGAAGGATAGTTACTATTTATATTACTAATAAATGGAAGCTTATAAGTTAATTCTATAAAATCATTATTATTTAATAAAATAAAAAGTAAAATAATAATAAGTGGTTCTTTTACATTAATTAATAAATTATATATTTTATTATTCCAATTTTCATTATTTTTTTCATATTTTAATTCAGTAAAATCTTCATCTTCAAAATTAATTATTTTTTCAGTAAAATCTTCTTTTCTTTTATTAAAATCTTGATTTGATGCATATGGTTCTATATCAAAATTATCAGATTTATCTAAATTATCTAAATTATCAAAATTATCAAAATTATCTAAATTATCTAAATTATCTAAATTATCAAAATTATCTAAATTATCTAAATTATCTAAATTATCTAAATTATTTTCTAAATCTTTGACAAAAGTATTAACATTAAAAATTTTTTTATTATTATTTGTAGTTTTTTTATTATTATCTAATTTTTTAATATTATCAATTGAAGTACTCATGTTATTATCTGTTAACATTTCTTTTTCTAAATCATTCATTATATATAATTTAGATAATTAAATTTATATTTTAAAATTTTCACAATAAACATTATCTAATATTCTATATTTATTTTTTATTATATATCTGTTATATTCATCTTTTTCATTTTCAAACCATTTATTATCGGGATTAAATGGTGGTGTTAAAACTGTGGATAATTTAAATATTTTTTCTATTTCTTCTTTTGTAATATTTCCATTAAGTTCATCTGTTAATTTGGTGAATATTAAAACTTTCTCTACTTTATCATTTAATAATGTTCCACAAACATTTGATTTTCCATATTCTGATTTTAAATACCAAATATTTAAATTATGTTTTAAGAAAGCTATTTCAATAGTTTTATATTGTTCCTCTTCAAAAAATTTTTTTGCATATACATCCATTGTACCATAAAGTTCTTCTTCTCTCCATTTATCACTTTCATCATCCCATACAACAAAAGTATTTAATCCTCTTTTTGTAATCATTTTATGTAATTCAGCTGAATCCATATTATCAAATTTAATTTCATTACTTAAAGTTGAAATATAGTTTTTAACAATAATAGCTTTTCCATGAATAACTTCACTATTAGTATTTATAATAGATGCAAAATGATTAACGGTATGTTTATTATTTATTTTATCAATATATAATATTTGATAATTATGTAAAGGTTCTTCTCCGATAGTCTCTGTTACAATTATATTATCATCATTTATATTAAAAAATTTTCCAATATAATCAAAGAAATTTTTACTTGTTACTAAAACTGATTTAACAAAAGGTTGTGAAATTAAATTATGAACATAATTTGGATTATTCCAATCTAATTTATTTGTATCAAAATCATTATCATCTATAAGAGTTATATAAAAAGGTTCTTCATTAAAAAAAGTTGGTTCTTGAGTTTCCGACATATATAAAAATATAAAATAATATATTTTTATATCTATTTATCTATTAATTTTTTGGTATCTTTTTGGTATATTTTTTACTATTTTTTTTTACTGTCTTTTTTACTATTTTTTTTACTGTCTTTTTTACTATCTTTTTTACTATCTTTTTTACTGTCTTTTTTGGTGCTTTTTTTACTATCTTTTTTTGTGCTTTTTTTGCTGTCTTTTTTGGTGCTTTTTTTACTGTCTTTTTTGGTGCTTTTTTTACTGTATTTTTTACTGTTTTTTTTGGTGCTTTTTTTGCTGTCTTTTTTTGTGCCTATTGCTTTTGTATCTTGTATATCATTTATTTCATTTATATCTTTATTATCAACTAAATAATTATAAACATTTGAAATTTTTTCTTTTTGTAAGATAGTTACTGGATTTTGACTAAAGAATTTTTTATTTGCACCTTTTTCATGTGGTATAAAACTTTCTTTACCAACTAAATATAAAAATCTACTAGATTTAAGTTTATCTAAAGCTTTAGGTTTTAATTCTTTAATTTTAATTTCTTTTCCATTATAATTTTTAATTAATTTATCTTTATCAAAATTAAAAGAACTTATTAATGCCATTGTTGGATCAATATATGCTAATAATTTATCATTTTTCTTTGGATGAATTTTTGAACCTATATTATAAGGTTCTTTTTTTGCTAACCATAATCCAGGTATATCAATAATTTTTGTCTCCAATAAATTTAATATTGTTTTAAGTTGTTTAAAATCTTTTTCTAAATAACCAAATTTATGGTAGGTTTGTAATAAAGATTGTCTTTTTTTTGAAAGAAAATTTGAATCCAAATATTCTAAAGGAAATTTACCATTTATAATATCATCTTTAAAAGTTTCTAAATTATATTGAATTAATTTTTTAATATCGTCCTCAGTTGTTTTAATAATAAATTTATTAGGTGTATTTAAATTTATTTTTTTTTTTAAGTATTTATAATGATTATTTTGACCTATTAAAATATTTTTTTTATCTATTTTTACTTTTTCATTTAATAATTCTAAAAATTTATTTTCCCAATAAATTGACATTTTTTTATCAACTTCTTTAAATTTATCATTTAAAGATACTTTAAATTTTTGATATTGTTTATACATTTTATCCATTTCATTATCATTTATAATTTCTTGGTTAATTTCATCAAGATCAATTGGATTAAATACTTTTTTATTTAATTCTTCAAAAAGTTCTTTTTTTGATATAGGATTTAATCCAACAATATGACATGTAAGATTATTATATTCTTCCTGATGTAGGAAGGGAATATTCATTTATAATAACTTGGAAAATAAATAATATAATATAAAAAAATATTATCTTATTAATAATAAGCAACTATATATGTCTGAAATTAAATCCAATCCAATTTCAATATTAAACCCTTTTCAATATTCAAAATCAATGTATTCATTTTCTAATCCTAATGGTGGATTACAAAAATATTTTTTTGAGCTTATAATTAATCCAAACTTTAAAAATGAAAAAATATTTAGAAAATTAGAAAATAGTAAACATACTGAATTAATTCAATTAGATGACGATATTATATATTCTGATATTAAAGATTTTAAACTTGTTGTTACTAAAATGCCTATTGATATAAGTTTTAATTATAAAGTAGAAGGCAAATTAAATCACGATCGTTCTTCTTATAATCAATGTGATAATGAAATTTATATTGAATTCACACAAAATTCATCGGGTTTCGCATTTTGTCGTTCGTCTTTTATTGGTGTTGATTTTTCTAAAATATTTATATCACCTCCTAATTAGAAAAATATTTAGTTTTTTCTTTCGTAATAGTAATGAGTGAAAATACATATACAATTCAAAAAAAAAATTCTAAATGTTTTTATAAAAATAACGAACATGGGTCTCAAATATTTATATTTGAGATAGTATTAAAAGAAAACAATTTATCATTTAATACTATCAGAAAAGTTAAAAAAGGCAATCAAGGTAATTTAATATCTTCGTCAGATTCTATATTATATCAAACAATAAATCGTGTAAAAATATCTATATTAGATACTAATAATATTAATAATATAATAAATGTTGAAATATTTATTGATCATTCTACAACATATACAACACATATATCAAATCAAATTTATTTAGAATTTAATAAAAATTCTAATAATTTTTTAGAATGTAATTACAACATTCCTTCTTTTTAACATTAAGGTAAAAAAGTCATACTTTCTTCATTATTGTGTAAATAAATTATATCTAATAGTAAGATTTTTATGTAATTTTGATGTCATTGTTATATTTATTTTAGTTCCTTCATATTTTTTAATACTTCCTTTATGATTTTCTTTAACTATTATAATCATAGTATCTGGATGAATAGTCCAGTAATTTTTATCAAATGTTTTATGTATTGCGCTATTTAATAATAAACCATTATCTATATCATATGAACCTCCATTATGATATTCTACTATATGTGCAGCATCGCATTCTTCAACAATACTATTTGTTATAATACATCTTTTATATTTTTCTTTAATAATATTACGATATTCTTCTTGTCCTAATCTTTTTTTCCCTTTTTCTATAAATGATAAATTATAAAAGTTTTGAAATAAAAATTCTATAACAATCTTAAAATCATTATAAGAGTCATAACCATACTCTTCATAATTATCAAGTAATGATATATCAACGTATTTATCATTAATTGAATTCAAATATTCTTCTAGCTTTGTTTTACTCATTTATAATATAAAATGAATAAGTCTCTAAATATTATTTTAATTATTAATAATAAATAAAATAAAGTTTATTAGAGGTAGAGAAAGTTCTACTTTCATCACATTTAATATAGCATTAATTCAAACTAATAACGTGGTATAAAATTATTTAATTCATTTTTAAATTTTTTAAAATAACATCATTAAATTTCCATGCAGCACCAGCTCCTACTAATTGAGAGATAACATAGCCAACAAGTAAACTTGATGTAATCTTATTTTCCATGAACATTGCTACTGAAACAGCAGGATTAAAGTGACCACCAGAAATACTACCACCTAAATAGATAACAGCAAGTAATGCAATAGCAATTCCATGACCTCCAATAGTGCTATCATTCATGCTATGCATAATTACGGATAAAAACACACAGGTTCCTACAGCTTCAACAACATATTTATTAACGTCAGACATTATATATATATATAATTTTAGATAATAATTTTTAATTTTTTATATATTTTAATTTTTTATATATTTTAATTTTTTTATATATTTTAATTTTTTTATATATTTTAATTTTTTTATATATAAGATATGTTTATATATATTTTAATTTTTTTATATATTTTAATTTTTTTATATATTTTAATTTTTTTATATATATTTTTAAATTAA
>Ga0214919_10006646_pt1 | contig 15816 bp, 17 predicted proteins | sample LL1503_MetaG_FD_177994 | JGI IMG/M metagenome (GOLD analysis project Ga0214919, IMG submission 177994) | Freshwater microbial communities from Lake Lanier, Atlanta, Georgia, United States - LL-1503 | ecosystem: Environmental > Aquatic > Freshwater > Lake | place: USA: Georgia | collected... | reverse complement strand
TCTTTGCAGCCTTCTCTTGCAGTTTCGCCGACTCTTTTCTATCTTCATCCGAATCGTTTGATTGATTTACAACATCGGGCTTCTCTTCGTGATCTGATTCTATTTGTGCCGGTTTTTTGGATTTCTTCTTCCCCATATCTTCTAAAAGGTTATTACGATTTTATAATTTGAACAATCGCATGGAGGTTTGGAACAATCTATGCACCAACTCTTTTTCCCCGAAATAGTATCAAAAATGCATATAGAATGATCTTTGTTTGTGCAACCTCCACATGTGCAAACCGGTTCTTTCACTAATTTTGGTTCACGTTCTTTTGTTTCCGAAACTTTCATAAGCTTCTCGAAATATTCCACATCCATCGGGGTCAAAATTCGTGTGAAACCGCGTGTTAACGCTACGTAATAGATTGTTTCTTCCGTTCGTTCAATATCATCTGCAAGCCTTACAACCGGATCTTCCAATCCTTTATAAGAATGCACTGTATACATTTTCACCAAAGCTTCATCTTTCTCAACAATATTGGATTCTATGGTTTCTAACAAATCATCCAATTCGTTTGTTGTGATCGATTTTAAGAATTTCGGCAAGTCATCCTCGAACTCGTCATCCAACGAAAACGTAAACGCCAGTTTTTTATGCAAGTTCCGTATTTCTTCGCATTTCTTGTCATAACTGTTTATCCATATCTTTTTCATTGTGGAAGCGGTATTTAACAGACATTTCCAACTCCGAAAAATATACGTATACGATTCACCTAACCATTTCGAATACGGTTCTAAAATTGTTTCATGCTTACTTTTCGAAACCATCCAGCAATTGTCAAATTGCTTTCTGATAATTTCGCACGCTGGGTTTCCTACACGAAATGTGGAATAGAACTCTATTTTCAGTGCTTCCTCAGGCATATACAGGAAGGCGTTGATGCAACCGCGGAATTCATAAATGGACTGCTTGGGGTCTCCTACAAATAATTTCGGTATGGTTGTGTCGTCTAGAAGCATACGCAACATATTCATGTCGAAATCTTGTGTTTCGTCCACCATGATCATATCATACGTTTTATCTATGTAGGGGTTGAACCAATGTTCCGTTTGTGCGAGCTTTCGCATGTTTTCGAATGTGTGAAATGACCCTTCCTGGGTTTTCGCCCATATTTGTTCCAAAATCGGTTTTCGTCTACCGAATTCGCCGATGCAGAATTCTTCTATGTCTGTGTATCGTGGATCACTGCAAAACTGATTGTATTGCCTTATAATACTGCTTTTCAGCCTGTATGGTTTGCCTTTGAGCCACGGTACGAACTCGGCGATGTTTTGGGGTTTTAACGTGATGATCGTGGGATCTTCTTTTTTCAAAGAGCTAAACATCTGATATAAAAGTGAATCAAACGTCATTGGATACATGTTCGTGATTTTTTGACTGTATACCTTTTGTTTAATTTCCGTGATCAGGCTTTTGTTGAATGCGATATACAAGATCTTTTTCGTTTTGTGAATTTTCGCAAGATTTAGGAGGGTTGTGGTTTTTCCTGAACCGGCCACCGATTGTATGGCAACCACGTCGCCTTTTCCGAACGTGTGAGTGTTCACATAGTTGCGATGAATGTCGTCGAGTTTGTACATGGACGCTTCGCATCGTGCTTTCGCGACTCGTAACGAGTCGATGCTTTCTTCCTTTTCTAACAGAATTCTTAATCCTTCCTCGGTGAATGTGCACTGTGCACACGTGTTTTCCAAAATATCTTGAAATGTGCATAACTCTCCTATCCACACGTGTCGACGTTTCTTGTCCGTCTCAATCGTGTATATGTTTCGATCAATCAACCAAATCCATGCATTTCCCGTATACAGAAACACATTTTGTTCACATACTTGCATGGATTTGGACCATTCATCCGTTGTTTCGCAAATTACATAATTTCCTATTTCGATGTGTTTCACGTATCTGTCTTGCAATGGAACAATCCAATCAATTTCATATTCTTTGTCGAGTTGTTGAATTTGTTCGATGGAAGGAGGTGTCGTAGGGCATGCTATACCACTGCCGGTTTCTTCATGATAAATGTCGATTCCTTTTTTGGATCTTTTCTCTGGATACACGTATTGTAGGAAATCATTCATGCTTATGTATACTTTAGGCCAATTCCTTTAGCCTCTTTGGCCACGATTTTACAGGCGGCAGGATTGTAAGGGGCGAAGCAATAAGATTCATTGGTGGGGGTTTTAAGGGGGCGAAGCCCCTTGGGGGGTCCAAAGGGGGGCTTCGCCCCCCTTGTTAGTCCATAAACACCGGATTTACCAATCCATTTTGGAATCGTAACCAATTTGTACCTACCAAAAACACAGAAACTGTCCATTCCGTATTATACTTAGATGCTGGCGGATCCACTGTTAAATTCAAGCGAATGTCCACACGGCTCATATTTAGGGAACCCGATGGCGAAAACAAATCAGGTCGTTTCGCAAAATTGTAACAATAAATGTAATTGCCGTAGGCACGGATTCCGCCAGGCAGCACAACATTGTTCGCTCTCCACCAAGATTCGTCTTCGTCTGCCCAAACTGCTGTTCCCACCAGAAGCTGAGCTCGCTTTAGCAGTGGTTTTACTGGGTTCCAAACAGGATCTATCTCATTTTCGAGGAGCCCTGAATAATTCGTATATTCGTTGAACAGGTTGATCGATGCCTTTCTTCGCAGGAAAAAGATTAATTGGCGTATTGGGCCATTGCCCAGAATCGGCAGACCGATTTTGATTGTATCGTCTTGTCCTTTGTTCACGACGTATTTCAAAGGTTCTGCGAAATACGTTTCCAATACAGGATACATCAACATTTCGTGCGGCTTTTCGCGAAATGCATCACGCAATTCGCCATCAATGTTCGACAACCCACAAAGAAAATCTGCGGATTCAAAGGAAGGCGTCGCTGGATCTATTTGTATGGTTTTTACATTTGTAAATGTCGCACTATAAAAATTACGAATTTTAAACGATTGTCCACAGGGCGTTTCGTCGCATTCGAGTGTATCTATTAGTTTTCTTACAACGGCCGAGAATGGTCTCAGCGTTACGTGAAATCGTATTGTGTTGGGCCCTTTGCACGAAATAAGCGGAAAAGCACTATTCGTCATTTTTGAAAACCAAAACGGAAGCGGGCAATAAATATAACCATCTTCTGATGCTTTGAAATTTTGTCGGCTGAGTTCTGCGTAGGAACCGAGCATTTCGTCCGTCGTGAACCCCGTCGATGTATCTCGAAAGCATTTTGCCCACATATTCAACCAATCTCCACTAAATTCTTCAATAGTCACACCATCGAGTTCCATTTCGGCTCGCTCGATCGCTGCAATTCCTAAATTGTTCGCCCATATCCAAAAGTCATTGTCGTTGGGAATAGGTAGCCAATCATTGAGTTCTGTGCCCAGATGCTTCTGGCTGTCGGGTGATAACCAACTGGTTGGTTTTAGTCGCAAAATAATGTAGTTCAAAAAATCGGCAGGCCACGGCCATGGGAAAGTGAATGTGACTCTTTGGCCCCAGTTCGGTGACCCCGCGAAAGGAAACACTGTGGCTTCCTGTGTGAAATTGTGGTATGGTTTGTAATTAGGCAAAAATTCTGTTTTGTCTATATTTTTTGGATAGACATATTCATCAAAATCTGTTCTATCCACAAGGGTCACTAATTTTTTGATTTCACCAACTGGTTTGGACATATTCTTACAATTCTACTGTATTGAATCAATTTAAGTACAGGGCTGTGCCACATTCATTGCCTTTTTATAAAACATTATCAAAATTTTATAAAACGCAGTTTATCAAATCATATAAATCATCGATGTCAAAAAATTAATGATCAAATAGTCAAGGAATGAGGCCTGCCCATGCAGCAGTTAGTTTGTCCATTGTGTTCGGCAGTTGGTACAAACGTACTGAAATTTCAGGTTGGTTGGGTCGGTTTTGATGTAAATCACGTCACGCAAAGATTCGTTTGCTCGCGAAGGGCAAGATTCCTTCGGGCATGTAATCGACTGAATATGCGGAAGGGTCGGATCTTTCAGAGTGTAGTTGTTAACAGTTATTCCGGATGAAGCTCCGCCAGCAGAGCTGCCCGATCGCAAATTTGTTTCAAGAATCATAGCTTCCTTTTCATTTTTAGGATTCAACGGTTCCTTTTTCCCACAATTCTCGCATTTCTGGTTAACTGTGCCGTCTTCATTCGCAGTTAGCACAAGCAGATAGGAACAAGTTTCACAAAATCGCATTCTACTGTGGTGCTTTTTAAAATTTATGATTGTATCAATTTTTATCAAGAATTAAAACAGAATGAAGAGTGCTGTATTTTTCCTAACTGTTCGACCTAGCAAAGAATTAATTGATTTCGCGATAGAATTGAATACAACTGACTTGGCTGTATATATATCTATTGATGATTCAACATATGATGCAAAACATATACCAGTTAGAACAATTCAATATAGCAGCGAAGAATGTTTACAAGCTGGATTTAATAAATGCGTGAATCGTCATATTACACAAAACATTATTCGGCCATCTGCATGGGATAAAGCATTGTATCACGTTTGTGTTAAGGAAACTTTTTACGATTTTGTGTATTTTTTAGAAGATGATGTGTTTGTTTCCTCCAAAGATATTTTCCACACCCTGGACAATCAATATACCGCAGATTTGTTATGTGCTACGCACAATCCCTATAAATCTAATGATGGGTGGAAACATTGGCCAAAAAAAAACCAGATCGAAGAACCGTGGTTTAATAGCATGGTGTGTGCATGTCGCCTTTCCAAGAAACTTCTTTCCAAAATTTTGGAATATGCCGAAAAGAACAAAACTTTGTGTTTTCATGAATATTTTTTTTGCACTCTTGCGGCAAAAAACAATTTAGAAATTATAAACCCAGAAGAATTTCAAAACATAACATGGCGAAACAATTTTTCTTTATCAAATATGCAATTGGGGAAATTTTATCACCCGTTAAAAAAACAGGAATTGCATCCATTGTATCGCGAACAAATCATCAATAGGAATAAATAGAATCGAAAAGCAGTTGTTCATTAGACTACCGGCGATTGGAAACGGGCGACCTTCGTCAACGGGTCACATTAGACCTATGAACATTAAAAATGGGCACTTTGTGCCCATTTTTAATTGATTCATAAGGTCTTAAGTCCGACAAATCATACAAAACAGGCACCTAAGGTGCCCATTTTGAATGTTTGTCGGTCTAAATTATGGTGCAATTTCCTCTTCTGCGAATCAGAAACAGCCAGTTGTTATAAAACATTCGGAGAAACATATTGCGGGAAGTAGGTTTTCGCATGATTATAAATTCTTATCGTTCCTATATGAATGATTCAAACCATTTATATTTTATGGTTTCAAGGATTCGAACATGCACCCGGATTGGTGAAACAGTGCTGTTTATCTTGGAAACATTACAATCCAGATTGGAACATAGTCTTGCTCGATAAAAGCAATTTGCACGAATATGTGCAATTGGAAGATTATATAGATCTTTCTGGAAAAAATATAAACTTTACTGCTTTATCCGATGTTGTGCGATTATGCTTGTTGCGAAAGCACGGCGGTGTATGGGCTGATGCGACAACCTTTTGCAACAGACCTTTGAACGATTGGTTGCCCGCATACATCAAAGAAGGATTTTTCGCATTCAATCGGCCAAAACCTGGGCCAAAAAATATTGTGCGTTTACTCGCACCCTGGTTTTTGTATGCCGACAAAGACAGCTACATAATCGAAAAATGGTTAGATTCGACGATTCGCTATTTTTCGATTCACGATAGCCCGCAAGATTATTATTGGGTCCATTTTCTATTTGGAGATCTTTGTGCCGCCGATCAAGCGTTCAAGGCAATATGGGACAAAGTTCCTAAGCTGCCCGCAAATGGCGTAGGGCCCCATTATATTCAGGAAAAGGGCATGTTTCGCACGATTAACGACAAAATAAAAGAAGATATCCGTAAGAAAATCACGCCTCTTTACAAACTTACGTACAAATGCAATTTTGTAAAACACGACGAAACCTTGGTTTTATATTATTTGTATAGCACTATTAGAAACTAACATGTTAACGAGGAAAAATAGATCGAACCGAAGAAATCGTAGGGGGACACGTAAACAAAAGCAGTCGCGTCGTTGACGCAGATAAATTTGGATTTGGGAAAATTTAAGGGTGGACTTTGTCCGTTATGAATGCATAATCGTAGCACTTTTTGTAAAAAGTCGATTCTGTATGAAAATGCCCTACTGTTTTATATGTATTATTATGTTGTATGATAATACGTATACTATTGCTTTGCATGAACAATTCAATTCAAAACAAGTATTAAATTTACAAAATTCATATTTTGGGGGATTAAAGGGGGTCCGAAGGGGCCCCTTGGGGAGTTTTAAGGGGGTTCAAAAGGGGGCAACGCCCCCTTAGCATCCCTTTCGAATAACGTTTTCATCATATTCAACTTCTAACACACTACTAATCGAATCAATCATTTTGAATAACTTGCCCCATTCCTCTTTTTCTACAAGTTTCTCAATAGGTCTCCACCATATTTCTGGATATATCGTTTCCCCACATAGCTCTTGCAGTCTTCCTAAATTGTATCCAAACTGCATCATTCTTCGGCAATCCTTTTCAAAAAAACAGTGGCTAAACCGCCGTAGCTGCGATACACAGTGCACAATTTGAGCATGTTTACCCTTTACTTGTTTCATTGTTGATGCTAACCGGGCAATGTTTGGTTTGCGAAACTGTTTTCTGGTTCTTCCTCTCGCCATTCTACAAAGAAGAGACAATTTATTCATACTTCACAAATGCCTGGCCATTCATTGTGTCCGCATCACATAAGCCGTTCATCATAATCCAACCTTCTTCCAAATATTTTGAAATAGTTTCTATTTCACTATTGTTTCGTAATTTGATAACAACATATGCAATAATACGTCTGTGCTTCTTTCGTTCTTTAAGGGGTTTGCTTACGCGTAAGATATCCATAGATATACTTAATCTATGAATATAGTTTTTTTAATCAATTTTTACAAAAATGAAATACACGAAGGATCATGAATTCCTGCAATTGATTTGCATGTATCGCAACAATATGATCCTCCATTGTTTGGAAACTCACAACCTTCACGTTCACATAGCCTTGAAGGATAATACTTTAGCTGTTCTTCATATTTCGTGAATTGTAAAAAATTCGAATTCGTTAGTATCATAGATTTTGGGATTTTATCTTTCTTTTTCATATCCTCAAATGGAATACTTGTAATTTCGTTGAACCGCACATAATTCTTTATGTCGATAGGGAATTTGCTTTCTTCTTTGATTCGCAGACCTTTTTCTTGCATGCGTTGAAGCGTAGATTTCAAATCCGAGCATAGGTCCTCATAACGAATAAAAATGTAGTGTTTGACTAATTTCGGCAAATCGTCTATCAAATATTGCAATTTTGTTTGACGCATTTCAAATACATTTTTATACCGTTCGCCCGTGTATAAGTTTCGATCTTCCATCAATTCTTTTTTATCATCGGCACTCCAAAATTCCTCATTTAAAAACTTGTGTATCCTTTCATCATCCGATAATTTTTCATATTTTAAAGGAATGTAGTGCATTTCTCTGTACATCGAATTGATCCATTTTACAGGATCGCGACATATGCAAACAAACAGAGTATCCTCGGAATTTTCAAATGCTTGGTTCTTTCCAAAAAAATGCTTTTGACCATAGTTTTCTACAAACGTGGCTTCAAAGTTGGCTGTTATTAATTTTTGTAAGTAATTTGTTCCAGAACAACGCTCTCCATAGATTGTGAATTTTTCTATCATTTGTTGTATAGTTAATGCGTTTTGTTTAAACCATTGAATTTACGAACCTGTTACGAACAACAAATCCTACGTTTTCTACATATTTGATAATTTTATACGATTTCCTTTTACAAATACAAGATCGTATTCTGTCCACAATTTTCTGTAATATCCTTGAAACATTACATCATCTAAGAAAATAACATTGTAAAATTGCGGTTTTTTAGCCTTAAATCGAAAATCTACACCCTTGTAATAAGGCAACAAAGACCCTATATTCCAATCATTCTCTATTATTTTTCTAGACATCATAACTTCTTTATTGAATATTGCTTCAAGCATGGTTTTTGCATGATTAGCCAAACTAAATATTTTACATTGAATTAAGTATTCTAACGTTTCTTTATTCATGCAAAATATATAAGATTGTAAATGACTTTTATCAAGAGGTTGTCGTAATGTATTTATTGTGGCTCCAAACAGTCGAGTTTCTCCAGTCAATCCGTTCAAAAATATGTCTGTCCACTTTAATGTAGAAATACTTGGAAGAAATGGCCCAATCACAGAAGAATTCACAAAAATAAAATTATCATATTTCTTATAAAAATCGTTAGTCAACAATGCTTCAGACCATCCGCCAAAATCGTAGCCAATATTTTCTCTACGCAATATTTTGATATAATAAGGATGCTCAAATGTTATATGTTTATTATTACATACAATATAAAAATCAACATCCTTATCTAAAAACACAGCATTTTCCATAAAATATTTAACCCTTTCGTTATATTCATGAAACACATACAAAACCAGCGTTGTAGACATTACATTATTATAATCACAATAGTTTAGACCTTTACGGATCCCATACCATAAATGAAGGGATTGTGATCCCTAAATTTGGCTTGGATAAAACCTCTCGTAGCAAATCGTAATGAATCTCCTTAACGTCTTGAAACATTCCCTTTTCATACTGGGTTACAAACAATGACTTCGATATTTCTTTTTCTTCCTGAATGTTTCCTAAACGCACGAGCGTGGGAAGCTGCTTCAAGGATTCGGTTGGGCCGCTGATAAGTGTTCGCATGGTTCCACCGTGGGGCGAAAGCATCTGACGCACCACGCATGAGGGGAGTTTGGCTAAAACGAGATGTTTTCCATTGTGCGAAACGGTGATATGCTCGATCATTCTCTTGTATTTAAGTCCATACGTTTCTTGGAAGCGGTCAATTAACTTTTGCTGTATCGTTTGATCTTCTGCGACCTCAAAGGCTGTGCAAAGATATTCTCTCGGCTTCGCAATGTCTTGGCGAATGGTTTGTTCGAGGCTTGTTTGAATGCGATTGAAATAGAATCCGCCGGCAGAATGATACACTGCGTATCCGTTTTCTACGAAAATGTTCACGTCGCCGTCCAAAATTTCCTTGTGAAGCGGATGACCCACAGGAAGCTTATGAATTTCTTGATTCAGCTTTGAGACAACTTCTTTTGTGAGAGAGGGGCAATGTAGCGGCATTTTGGGATAATTTTCGTTTGGCGAAAAATGTGCGTTTCAAATTTTTAGTCCGTCTAAAGATTTGTAATAACAAACAATCATATGGATTTTGATTATGCGTTTTATTTAGATAAATACCCTGATTTGCGACATTTTACCAAATGGCAAGCATATCATCATTGGATAAAATTTGGTAAAAAGGAAGGAAGAATATGTAAAAAAGAATTGAACATCAACAATACTACAAACATAACAATCATTATTCATTTGTTTTACGAAGAATTGTTTGCCGAGTTTGTTGAATATATCAAATCGGTGCGAAGCGTGTTTATGAATGTTAACACTATATTTAGTATAAATCTAGAAAGCAATTTAGAAGCCAAAATAAAGGATTTAGATTCAAAATTTGTTGTATTGAAAGTGGAAAACAAAGGCGTAGACGTATATCCATTTATTGAATCTTTGCGTTATATGCGAAAAAATTTTACTACTGATTTTGTTTTGAAACTGCATACGAAAATATCAAACAACATGTCTGAAAACGGTAAATCTTGGCGCAAACAACTTATTGAACCTATTACAAATTACCATAATCTAATTGTTTTGCAACACTATTTTAAGAATATAAAAAATATTGGCTACGTTGGTTCGCAGTCTTGCATTCTGCCTAAAAATTTTGACCTGGACTTCCCACAAAACATCCGAGGTTTAGAAAGACTACTTTCTATGTTTCCACATTTACCAAAAGATTGGACAGAGTTTGTTGGAGGAAATATGTTCTGGATAAGCAATGATGCCCTTAATATACTTGGCGATGATATGTTTGAATATATTGAACAAAATGTCATTACAGGAAAACCTCCTAACAACCTAACCGACTCTGGAATTTACATTGAATATTTGTGTGAAAGGTTGTTTACAGGGATTTTGTGTTATGAAAAAACAAATATTCTTATAAATGATTTTTCTACACATCCCAGAAGCATTTCTATGACAGGCGAAAAAATAGACCATTCATATTTTTATAACCCCAAAGTATTCAGCATGCACCAACCTAAATATACAATTACATAATAACAAGATCATTCAAATTTCACATTGGTATAGGATAATACCAATTTGATTAAAAAGTTTATTGATATCTACACAAGAAGAGGTTCATCATAATCGATATACATGCAATCTATGCATTCTTTTGCCGACTTATATTCATCAAGAACTCTCTTGTATTGCAATTGTTCATGCACATTCAATGTGAATCTTTGAATGCAAAAATGCAAAACAGAAAATCGAAAGTTTAGAAAAGCCAATTTGAACCGATTGAATGCGAATGAACCTTTGTCCACCTTGTGCAAATTGTGGGCTAAGCCTTGTATGACCATTTCCATTTTTTGTAGCAAATATCTCACTATCATCTACAAAGGGCGATGATATAAACCGGAATGGTCTAACTATGTACGAAATAATATATGCCTATATATGAAACGATGCTTGTTATAAATACGAAACAAACATCTGCTGCACTTATATCTGCTTCCTCTATTGTATACTGTTGTGCATACTCAGAATCTCTATGCCCGAAAAAATTCTTTATGTTCATAGGCGTGCTTGCGTCGCGTTCACATGACTCACTGATTTTCTGCAAGGCGTGATAATTATCAACAATCAATCGCTGATTCTTGCTGTTTTGCACAACCCAATTCCTGCCCTCAATGATTGTATGTAGATCTTTGTGTACCATTCCTATTCAGTCATACGCACCGTAGTGTTTAAATAACACACTATATATAAGAATAGCGGATGCTTTATGAAGAATTACAAGAAACCTCCGAAATGAATAGTGGGAGCATCAATCGTGTAAAAAGCGATATACACAATTTAAGAAGACCGCCATCGTTAAGCGATAGTTTTGCCTTTACGGAACAAAACATCGAGAGAGCTTCCTCGTTTCGCTATCGCGAATTGCCCACAGTTCATGAAGATGTGGGTGTTGTTTGTGAAACATGTCCGTATGAATTGTATGTAAACCTTGGCCTACGTTTTTTGTTCCACATATGCTTGATTTCCATCTTCGAAACTATTTTCTTCTTTCACTATGTTTCTTCGTTAGAAAACAATGGGATTGTAGGGACAATCGATTCGTTCACAAACGCACTGGTATATTCTTGTTCCAATCTCACATATCAAGAGCGTTCTTGGATTCAAACATATATTTCTCCGTATATTAACGTTTCGAATATTCTGCACAATGGAAAAAACATGTATATGATACGTAGTTCAAACAATGCTGTTTTGTATATTCAGTCTTGGTTGTATGTTGTGTTTTTCGCTTCTGCGTTTGGTTTGTTGCTTTCAATCGCTTTGCTAAAAAAGATGAAGGTCAATGTATATTCTGTGGTGTACGAAAATTTGGGGTTCGTATTCATGTTAGCTTTCTACGAATATATGTTTTTTACCACAATCATATTGCCCTATGCACCCATTAGTTCTCAGGAAATCACGCAAAACACTGTGCTGAAGATTGAAAATCAATGCAAAATTTTGTAAATCCTTGCCCGGTTGAAAATATTGTTGTTATGTAGAATGTCCTACGTCCCGCCTTGGAGAAAAAGACAACTCGCCGAACCCATAACGGTTGTGCGAAAACCGCGATTCATAGGAAACTTGCTTGGATTATCGGATGTGCAGGAAAACACGGGCTTGCGTTTTACGCCCAGAAGTCCTGGAGCTACGCCTACACGCCACATTCGGAAAATTGGACCGACGATTGAACCGAATTCGTCGCCCATTTTGCGACCCACGCATAATCTTACCAAAGTGCAACCGAAATTCCGCGGGAAGGTTCTGGCTTCCATGCGACAAGCACGCAAAACTCTCAAAAAGGAACTGAAACGAAAAGGGAAATCCAAAACGCAGATTCGCAAATGGTTGGGAAAAAATTGAAGTTTATGGTTGAAACAAACCAAACGGTGGTGCTTTCTTTCCTTTCCTTCTAACATGCTTTCTTCTTCCATTTCGTTGGCCGCGACGAAGGACATCGGTGGTTCTTCGAAACAGCAGGATTTCGTGCGAACGTCCGCGTTTCAGGCCGTGCTATGCGACGGGCATGGGCCGAAAGGCCACGACATCGCCGAAGCCGTGTGCGAATTCCAGATGCGAACGGGCGGCGATCCTGCGTCTTTGTTCCAAAAGACGGACGAATACCTTCGCGAGCACTATGGTCCCGATAAGGTTTCCGGCATAGGCGGGACTACCTGCAGCAATCTTACATTCGATCCCTCTACCCGCGTTATGACTGTGGCCTCGATTGGCGATTCGTCCGTGCGATACTGGGACACGGGCGGTGAAGGAGTGGAGGCAAGCGTTAACCATTCGCCGTCCACGTATAGCGAATATGTGCGTGTTCAAGAAGCGGGAGGCGTCTTCTCCTTTCACGACATTTCGGAACGCTACTCGAAAGGGAAGCAGCCCATCTTCGTCGACGGAAAATACAACAAAGCTGGTGGGTACTATTTCAAGAACTGCAAACGCGACGAATATTCTGTGTACTTCGAGAATCCTCTTTCGGAAGAGGAGGAACTCTATGGGCCGTTTACGAAGCGATCGCGACTTGCTGTTACACGTGCGTTCGCCGACTGGCCTCTCGTTCCATACGGACTTATCGCGGAACCCTCTGTGAACATTGTTCCTCCTCCTTCCGAAGGGACGCGTGCCGTCGTCATGGCCTCCGATGGCCTCTGGGACGTCATGTTTGACGAGGCGATCGGTGCGATTGTTCGACGGCCCGAGTTTCTTTTGAGCCGTGACGCTGAGGCGGCTTCGCAGGAACTCATGCGTGTAGCACTTATGGCTGGCCGAAGCTTGTTCGGTGCGTGTTCCGACAATGTTTCCATCGTTGTAGCCTACGTGTAGAATCTGTTTACCTTATCTTTAACGTTTTTTATGTGAGAATAATAGATGGCTAATTCGAACCGTGCCTTTTACAAAGCGTACGACGCTATGGAAAAACCGTTTGATCTTGGACAAGAAGTTTTACGAGCTGCCGACATAGAAGTCGGAAAATCCTACTACTTCCGATCATTTTCGTTACCCTATACGAAAGCTCGTGTGACTGGCCTTCATCCAGGCTACAATAATAATTTGATGGTTGATATAGTCTTTGAAAATGGATCGCGGCAGGGCATTGGGATTTACCCAGGAAATCCAAATTGGTTAAGTAAGGCGTACTTTGTGAATCCGAAACCCTTGCAGAAAGCAATCGGTGAAATATTCGTAAAGAAAACAAACATTTCTACGGGATTCGGAACAGGCCCCGCGAATGTTGTGCGTTCTTTTTTGAATGTGCAGCCTACTAAGAAAAATATGACGAAGAAGCGGAAAGAACGGCGTAGAAAGACAAGACGTTCGGCAAGGAAATGATTGAATAATGGTTATCCAACTTGTCTTTGCCTAATCAATAATTTTCTATTTTATGAAATAGTAAATTATTTAATGCAATATTGGTAAACCTTTCACTTTATATATGATGCCGAATCTAATTATGAGTTATTACATTATCTGCCTTTTTAGAAGCAGTTCTTGCATTGTTTATCCATTTATCAAGTTTCGCCATCGCTTCTACCTTTTCTCCTTTGGTATACGTTTTCCAAACTTGCACAAGACTGTTCACTTTATCAACGAATCCTACTGTTTCTCCAAAAGTCCGAATGCTCCATTCAATATATTCTGCACTTCTTTCTTGATCAAATAGCATTATTTTCTCATCCGAATGCATTCGTTTCTTTCCAATTTGTTGAATAGACAATTCTCTAAGGTTCAATTCGTTGGCGTGTTTATAGAATTTGATAAAGTCTGGAGTTGCCAAATTATAATCTAAATGTTGCTGTAAACGGTCAATAAATCTTGCTGATTTCTTTTGGAGAATAGACCAATCTATTAGTTTATGTAGCTCTTTTGCTTCATACAATTTGATAATAGTATGAATATCGCCATAATCTTTGTTTGTTTGAGCTTTGTTTTCTTTCCTATTACAAACTGGGATGTGATCTATGTTTGCTACAACTACTGGATTCGCACAAATATGAGCAGCGATTTTCAAAACATGATCTGTAAAATATTGCAAAGAATGGTCTGATTTCATAATGTTACAAACTCCGCAACATGAAACACAGTTTTCCATTACATAACTTCTGGTTGAATCAATTCTATCAACACCTCTAACAGATTCTTCATCGTAACAGCCGCAATACACGCATGGTTTATTCACAATATTCACGAATTGTTCGAACGTTATGCTTACAGTCAGTCCTCTTTTTACTGCTCCATTTTTTAGTGAATCGAATACAGAATCTAAATTTGCTTTTCTCTCTGCTTGATAATTTCTACAACGTTCAGTTCTATTTCGCTCAATTTTGATTTCTTTATTATGGCATGATACACACGTCATTAATGCTTGACCATTATTTCCTCTTGCAGGCACATAAGGCTTTGTATAACACATTCTACATGTCTCTGGGTCCGATATAATTTCATAATATTTCTCATTATCTTTTTTTGCTTGTTTTTCCAAACAATCCTTACATTTCTTACATCCTGATTTTACTTCCTTAAAACATCCACGTTTTCCATCTTCACATAATGCTTTACTTGCTTTCTCTACGACTATCTGTCTTGCATGTTTTCCACAATATCCATCTTTTTTAGCTTCTTTCATGCATTGTTGCCCTTTTCTTTCTGTTTGTTCAATCAGTGCTTTGCAAAACGTTTTATTAGAATCGTTCGCATTCTTCGCTTCCAAATGAATATCGCAATACTTCGCATTCGCTTCAATAGTTGTAAGGCAGCGATGTTTCGAACATTTAATTTTGCCGGCTTCTTTTCCTTCTTCCAGTTTTGCGATATTGCTATGCTTACCGCAATATTTGTTTTCGAGTGCTGGCCTCCAACATCTTTGCCCCTTCTTTTCACCTTGTTCAAGTATGGCCTTGCATGTGACGTCCATTTTGTAAATAGTTTATTTAATATTCTGAGAATCGTTTCAAATTTTTTCTTAAAAAATAGTAATTTTTTCCAAAAAATTTACTATAGGATAAGTACTGTAAAAATAAAATAGTTAAACTCCTCAATTGGAATATGCCAACCCTCCCATTCCGGACATAATGCGGAGGACGTTGTAATTCACGGCGTACACACGCACCTGGGCCGAGAGCGACGAGCCAACGGTGTTGTTGGACAAGGTCAAGATCAAGGTGGCGTTGTCGATACGCGAGAAGTTGCAGGTGCCCGACGGCTGGTGCTCCTCAGGCTTGAGCGCGAACGAGTACACGTTGATGCCCACGGCAGGCACGTTGGTGTGGTGCTGGTAGGGCTGCACCAAGTTGAAGTACTTGCCCTCGCGCTCCGAGAACCGATCGTGGCCGTTGAGCTGCACCTTCGCAGTCACGACGGGGTTCTTGCCCGCCAAGCCCTCCACGCGGG
>Ga0214919_10006645_pt1 | contig 15816 bp, 13 predicted proteins | sample LL1503_MetaG_FD_177994 | JGI IMG/M metagenome (GOLD analysis project Ga0214919, IMG submission 177994) | Freshwater microbial communities from Lake Lanier, Atlanta, Georgia, United States - LL-1503 | ecosystem: Environmental > Aquatic > Freshwater > Lake | place: USA: Georgia | collected... | reverse complement strand
TTTTGCTTACCAAAACTTAATATACAAAGCAGACAATATCATTAATATTGATACTACTAAAATCAATGTAGGCTTATCTAATTTAAACATCGTCTTATCAATCGCAAAAGCTTTAGGATTAATTTTTGGGCCTGCTAAAGTCACTACCACCATTAATATAACCGTGAGCACTCCCGATAATCCCATTGCAATTAAGAAAGGAATTTTAAAAGCACCATGGCCATCAGGAAATGCAGTATATAAGAAAGTTTCATTTCCAAATACAGCAGGAGCGAATTCATTAAAGAATAAGGATAATATAAATCCAGACAAAATACCTACTACTGCTGCAGTTCCAGAAGTACGTTTCCAAAACATACCTAATAAAAATACAGCTAATACGCCTGGGCTAATAAAGCCAGTATATTTTTGAATGAAAGTAAAACCACCCGCACCACCAATACCTAGAATATCATCCCAAGTAAATAATACACTAATACACATTGCGATGATAACAAACCATCTTCCCATACGTACTAATTTTTGTTCACTTGCCTCTTTTGCAAAATATTTTTTATAAATATCCAAAGTGAAAATAGTGCTAATACTATTGGACTTTCCTGCTAAGGAAGCTACAATAGCTGCAGTTAAAGCCGCTAAAGACAATCCTTTAAATCCTGCAGGTAAAAAAGCAAGCACTGCCGAATAAGCACCATCCATACCACCTACCAAATGATTTAAATGTCCGTTTTTATACAATACATATGCAGCAATACCTGGCAACATTACAATCACAGGCATTAATAATTTTAAGAACGCAGCAAATAAAATACCACGACGAGCTGTTGGTAAATCTGCTCCCAAAGCGCGTTGCGTAATATATTGATTACATCCCCAATAGTTTAAGTTCACTATCCATTGTCCTGCGGCATACATTGCAATGCCTGGTAAAATCATATACTTATCAATATATTCTTGTGGAGAGGATTGTGTGGGCTTATCCATCACCATATGAAAATGCTCGGGCGCTTGTTGCATTAAAGTTTTAAAACCTTCTACAATACCACCACCTACTCCAAACTTTTCACTCACCATGGCTAATGCCATATAAGTAGTAGCCAATCCTCCAACAATTAATACTGTTACTTGTATGACATCGGTGTAACCAATTACTTTCATCCCACCGAGTGTAATAAACACTGCAAAGATGGCTAAGCAAATCATGATTTCATGTAAATGATTTTGCCCGGGCAATAAACCATTAATAGCAATAGATCCTAAATATAAAATAGAAGTTAAATTCACAAACACATATAAGAATAACCAAAAAATAGCCATGATCAAGGATACCGTTTCATTATACCTCACTTGTAAAAACTGAGGCATGGTATAAATTTTATTTTTCAAATAGATAGGCATGAACCAAATAGCTATAATCACTAAGCTTAAGGCGGCTATCCATTCATAAGCAGATACAGCTATCCCTACAAAAAATCCATTTCCGCTCATTCCAATAAATTGTTCGGCAGAAATATTAGAAGCAATCAAAGAGGCGCCAATGGCCCACCATGTTAAAGATCCTTCCGCTAAGAAAAATGCTTTAGAGTCATGCTCCTTCGTTTGTCTTTTTTTATAGATATAAAATCCATAAGATAAGATAAGCACAAAATAAACTAGAAATACAATGAAGTCTAGTGTGTTTAATTGGTAATTCATAAGCAATCGATTGATGGATGTTTTACTGGTTTAGTTTATAGTATACTTCGCTCCAACGTAATTCGTTTTTGAAGGAGGAAATTTCAGTTTGTTTTCCAATATGTGTGAATTCAATTCCTGCGATGTCTGCAAAATCTTCTAAATGTTCTTTGGTTAAGTTTTGACTGTAACAGGTATGATGCGCACCTCCGGCAAGTATCCATGCAGCACAACCCACATGCATATTAGGATAGGGCTTCCATAAGACGCGCGCTACTGGAAGTTTAGGTAATGATTGAATAGGCTTCACAGCTAATACCTCGTTCACTAATAATCTAAATCGATTTCCTAAATCAACTATAGATGCATTGATCGCAGCACCTGCAGCTGAATTAAAAACCAATCTCACAGGATCGGCTTTGCCACCAATACCTAGTGGATGAATTTCACAACTTGGTCTTCCCTCTGCAATGCTGGGACATATCTCTAACATATGCGCTCCCAATACCATGCGATTATCAGGGTGAAAATGATAGGTATAATCCTCCATAAAACTATTGCCCCCTTGCATACCAGCCCCCATCACTTTCATAGCACGCACTAAAGCACTGGTTTTCCAATCCCCCTCACCTGCAAATCCATACCCCTTTGCCATTAATCTTTGTGCTGCAATACCTGGCAATTGAACCATACCATGTAAGTCCTCAAAGGTGTCTGTGAAACCCTTATAGTTTCCTGCTTCTAAAAATGTTTCTATTCCAATTTCAATTTTAGCTGCTTCTCTTAATGACTCATGTGCTGTACCCTTTACTAATAATGAAGGTGCCATTTGATAAGTAGCAATATATTCTTGAACTAATGTATTGATTTGCGAGTCGGTCACACTATTAATCACATTCACTAAATCACCCACTCCACAAGTGTTTACGCTATATCCAAACTTTATTTCTGCTTCTACTTTATCCCCTTCGGTCACTGCAACATATCGCATATTGTCCCCAAAACGAACAAACTTAGCACTCTGCCAATCATGCCATGCGGCAGCGGCTCTGCACCATATATTAATTTTATCTAAAGATTCCTCATCCTGCCAATGCCCTACTACTACTTTACGATTTAAATTCATGCGTGCAGTAATAAAACCAAATTCACGATCACCATGCGCACTTTGATTTAAATTCATAAAATCCATATCAATGCTATCCCAAGGGATATCACGATTAAACTGAGTATGAAAATGTAAAAAAGGTTTATGTAAAATTTTCAATCCATTGATCCACATTTTTGCAGGAGAAAAAGTATGCATCCAGCACACCAATCCAATACAATTACTATTGCCATTGGCTTCCTGTATAATTTGATATATTTCTTCGGGTGATTTTACAGTAGGTTTACATATCACCGAAACAGGAATTTGCTTAGATTGATGTAAAGCATCAGCAATAATAGAAGAATGTTCTGCAACTTTTTGTAACGTTTCTGGACCATACAGATGTTGGCTTCCAGTTATAAACCAAACTTCTAATTTTTTTAAATCAGGTAACATGCTTTAATTATTTTATAGAGAAGGAATATACTGTGGTTTGACGATACACTTCTCCTGGTTTTAATAAGGTACTAGGAAAGCGAGACTGATTAGGTGCATCCGGATAATGTTGTGTCTCTAATGTTAAAGCACCATGCAAAATATACTTAGTATCATTTTTTGTGTCCGTTAAAGTACCGTCTAAAAAATTACCAGAATAAAATTGTAAACCTGGTTCGGTCGTGGCTACCGATAACACTCTTCCACTTAATGGATCATACACATTGGCTACCTCTTGTAAGCCTGTGGCTTTTGTAAGTATCCAATTGTGGTCATATCCTCCAGGTACTTTATCAATATCATTTCCAATACGCTTAGGTTCATTAAAATCAAATGGAGTTCCACTTACATTTAAGATTTCACCAGTAGGAATTAAGACTTCATTCACAGGTGTATATTCACTGGCAAGAATTTGTAATACATGATCATGAATAGTTGCCGATTTTCCTGCAGACAAATTAAAGTAAGCATGATTGGTTAAATTAATCACCGTTGTTTTATCGGTCTTAGCCGTGTATTCAATTTGAATGCTATTATGTGCTGTTAAGGTATAAACTACTTGTACTGATAAATTTCCCGGATAGCCTTCTTCCCCATCCTTACTTACATAATTCAATTGAATACTACTATCACCTGGCAAAACTTTGGCCTCCCATACCACTTTATCAAATCCTTTTAATCCTCCATGTAATGATTGACCATTATTATTTAATGCAGCATGATATTCCACTCCATCTAATTTATAGGTTCCTTTCGCAATACGATTAGCATATCGACCAATTAAAGCACCAAAATAGGGATTGCCCGATTGCGTAAAACCATTGATAGATTTAAAACCTGTAATGACATCACCAAAACTACTATCCTTGGCTTGTGTAATAATTTTAGTGAGTGCACCACCATAATTGATAATACCCACTTGCATGCCTGCTGCATTTTTTAAAGTGTATTCGGTAATCGCTTTTCCGTCCACCATTCCAAAAGGTTGAGTACTCACTGTAGCATTTGATGCCATAGCATTCGTATTAGTATTATTAAAGTTGCAACTACTTACTGCTATTGCTACAAGGGTAGAACTAATAATAACAGAAGTCATCAGAAGCAAAGATTTATGGTATATTATTTTCATAAAAAAATATTGATAGAATAATTTATTTTAAAAGAGTTCGTTTATTTTTTTGATAAATATAAATTTAATTTTATAGCATTAAGATTGCCCATAGTAACTATTAGGGCCGTGTTTACGTTCAAAATGTTTTTGTATTAAGGAGTGCTTTAATGTATCTACTTGCGAATTGATTTGCTCAGTCATCCATGCGGTTTGCGCAATGTATTCCAATACAGCACTATTATGAACTGCTTGTTTTGCATCCTTGCCCCAAGTAAATGGTGCATGACTTCCCACTAAAACCATTTGCAATTCCTTATAATTTAAATTACGTTGTGTAAAACAATCCAATATTTGATGACCTGTCGCAATTTCATAATCTCCTTTAATAAGTTCATCCGACATTGGTGCAGCACATGGTATCGCTTGTGTGGTATAATCGGCATGTGTGGTACCATATACAGGTATATCCCTGAGGCTTTGCGCCCAAGCGGTAGCATGTGTAGAATGCGTATGCACAATACTTCCTATTGCTTCCCAATGCTTATACAACACTGCGTGAGTAAGTGTATCAGAAGAGGGACGTAAATTTCCTTCTATCACTTTACCTTCAAAATCAACCACGACCATACTTGCAGGGGTTAATTGTTCATAAGGAACTCCACTGGGTTTAATAGCAAAAACTGATTGCGTGCGATCTACCACACTTACATTACCAAAAGTAAATAACACCAACCCTAAAGCAGGTAATTGCATGTTAGCTTCGTAAGCGGCTTCCTGTATGTTTAAATAGTTTGACTTCATGATAAATTAAAAGATACAATTATTGTGTTAAGGAAGATACGATATAGTTTCCGTTAGATAAATACTTTTCATACCTAAGTTGATAAATGGGAACCCGCTCTTTATTAGGTAAATAAGTGGTTTCAAATCCTTGACCCATTGCTTGCATAGCATCTTCCACTTTATTGTACACACCTGCTACGGTAGCAGCAAACATCGCGGCACCTAATGCACAGGTTTGTTCACTTTTATGAATCTTAATTGGCATATTCATTACATCTGACATCATTTGCATAATATAGGGTGACTTTTTAGCCACTCCTCCTAAACCTATCAAACCTTTAATGGGTATGCCTTCTGCAACAAATCTTTCTACAATAGCTTTCGCGCCAAAGCAGGTTGCTTCTACTAAACTTTTATAAATTAAAGGCGCATTCGTACCTAACATTAATCCAGAAATAGATCCTTTTAATTTTTGATTAGCATCTGGCGTTCTTCTTCCGTTCATCCAATCCACTGCTAATTCATCATGGTAATGAACAGGTAATTTTTCTGCGGCAGCATTTAATTCACTAATAATTTTTTCTTCTACCTCTTCGGCTAATTTTTGTGCTACTTTTTCTTCTACAAAAGAGGATTGTGCTAAAATATTTTTTAAAGGCCAAGCTAAAATATTTTTATACCAAGCATAAATATCTCCAAAAGCAGATTGCCCAGCTTCCAATCCTACCATACCCGGAATCACCGATCCATTTACTTGACCACAAATACCTGCCACTAACTTTCCTTGCATTTCATTTTGCGGTGCTATTAAAATATCACAAGTAGAGGTACCCATGACTTTACTTAAAAAATAAGGTTCAATTTGCCCTCCCACTGCGCCCATATGTGCATCAAATGCGCCTACACCAATGACAACATCCTTGGGCAAACCTAATGTGGCAGCCCATTGTGGCGATATGGTGCCAGCCGCCGTTGCAGAAGTATAGGTATGGGTAAATAAGCGATCTCGAAATCCAACTAATAATGAATCCAATGAAGTAAAGAAAGATTCGGGAGGTAATCCGTTAAACTCTTCGGCCCATAATGCTTTATGTCCCGCACTACAAACACCGCGTTTCATTTTTAATACATCAGTTTCCCCCGTTAATAAAAAGGGGATCCAATCACAATGTTCCACCCAAGAATAAATATGAGGTGCCAATTTTTGATCTGCCCTTAATACATGCAATAATTTAGCCCAAAACCATTCACTTGAATAAATACCTCCTACAAATTGTAAATAATTAATTTCAAATTTTGCAGCGTGTTGATTAATTTCATCTGCTTCGGCTGCGGAAGTATGATCCTTCCATAAAACAAACATAGCATTGGGATTCTCAGCAAATTCAGGTAGCAATGCCAATGGAACGCCTTGCGCATTTACTGCTACTGGCGTGGATCCTGTGGTATCTACCGATAATCCTTTAATATTTGATACAATAGTTGCATCTATTCCTTGCAGACAGTTTTTTATAGATTGTTGCATTGCATCTATATAATCCTGTGGATGCTGTCTATATTGATTTTTAGCTGGATCACAATATTTTCCTTTTGACCATCTTGGATATCCCACAACAGAGGTATTCACGATGTCTCCATTTATGGTATTCACTAAAATAGTGCGAACCGAATCGGTTCCATAATCGACTCCTAATACATAAGCAAGCATAACACTAATATAATTATTTTGCCCTTAATTATTTCATTAAGAGTAATATAATTTTAGTTAAATTATATGAGTGCCTTGCTGAATAGTTACTTGATAAGTATGCAACTTTTTATTTGTTGCATGATGATAATATTCTGTTACTTGTGCAATGATATTTTGTACTTGATCGCTTTTTATAATATTGATAGTACAACCTCCAAAACCCCCGCCCATCATTCTTGCACCTAAAACATATTCATTGTCTTTCACTGCATTGACTAATACATCTAATTCGGGACAACTTACTTCATATAACTCCGATAAGCCCCTATGTGTCGCAAACATTTTTTGACCAAACGCTTTCATATCGCCGACTAATAAATCCTTCACTGCTAATTGTACACGTTCTATTTCTTCCACTACATATTTACATCGTTGATATATTTTATTGGATGCCTCTTTATGTATAAACAAGCATTCTTCTACTTGCTGTACACTTACGTCCCTAAAATTTTGAATAGCGGGATAAGTTTGTTGTAAAATTTTTAATCCTTGCTCGCATTCTAATCGACGAGTGTTGTATTCGGAAGAAGCTAGTTCATGTTTAATAGAAGTATCAAACAAAACAATTTGATATTCTTTTAATTGTAAAGGATAATACTTAAAACTTAAATCTTGACAATCCAACAGCATCACTTGATCAACTTCTCCATGTATACTTGCAAACATATCCATGATGCCACATTTCACTCCTGCAAATTCATGTTCTGCTTTTTGTGCCATTAATGCCATTTGCATTTTAGGGAGTCCCAATGCATACCATTCATTAAGCGCAAATATCACGGCCGATTCTACCGCAGCAGAACTTGACAAACCTGCACCAATAGGAATATCTCCTTGAATACATATATCAAAACCTTGATTAAGCTTAGAAAGTGTTTGGTTATTATTGGCTTGAGCAGTAAGTTGAGCTTGCACTTGAGCCACTACTCCAATAATATAATTCACCCAAGAGTTTGCATGGGGGCGAAGTTCTTGTGTGGCTATTGTTTCTGTTTCATTCAGGTCAATAGCGTGCATATGTATCATTCCATCTGTTCGATGCTCGAATGCAATTTGTACCGATTTATCAATAGCAGCCGGCAATACAAAGCCATGGTTATAATCGGTATGCTCGCCAATTAAATTAATTCTTCCAGGTGATTGCACCATCAAGCTTGGAGCATGACCAAAAAGTTGCGTAAATTTTTCTTGTATGGATGGCATAAATATTTTTTACTAGAACATACAAATTGCATTGATATTAAATATAATATAAATAAATTAATATATTCAGAAAATACATTAAATAAGTATAAAAGGGAAATGATTTATAAATCTATTAGGAATGCAATTTTTGTAAACAGGCTGCAGCTGCTTGTAATGTTTCTGTTTTTTTAGCAAAACATAAACGTATCACTTTGTGATCTGTTCCGTTCATATAAAAAGCTGACATAGGAATAGTAGCAATACCATATTCTTTCACTAATCGTTCTGCAAATACTTTGTCAGATTCATTGCTGATGGTATCGTAACGATAACTTTCAAAATAAGAACCCGAAGATGGGATAGGTACCAGTGGCGTATCTTTCAAAAGATCACGTAATACATCACGTTTTTCCTGATACATATTTCCAATAGTTAGATAAGCTTCTTTATTGCTCATATAATTAGCGATTCCAATTTGCTTGGGCGTATCGCAACTAAATGCATTAAACTGATGTATTTTTCGATACTCCTTCATTAAAGCTTCGGGAGCCACACAATATCCTAACTTCCATCCGGTGCAGTGATAAGTTTTACCAAAAGAAAAGCATACAAAACTGCGCGCAAATAAATCGGGATACATCATCACGGTTTCATGTTGCTTATTATCAAATATTAAATGCTCATACACTTCATCACTAATGAGGTACAAATTATTTTGCAACACAATATCCTGCAATTGTAAAATATCTTCCTTTGTAAATACACGCCCAGTAGGATTATGAGGCGTGTTTACTAATATCGCTTTAGTTTTAGGAGTGATCGCTGCTTTTACTTTTTCCCAAGGAATGCTATATGTAGGAAATTCTAATTCAATAGGTACTACTACACCGCCATTAAATGTAATATTAGGTATATAACTATCATACGCAGGTTCAAAAATAATGACTTCGTCACCTGGTTGTATAATGGTAGAAAAAGCAGTAAAAATTGCATAAGTCCCTCCGGGTGTTATAGTGATTTCGGTATCGGGATGAATAGTTGCTTGATATAAATACTTTATTTTTTCGGATAATCTTTCGCGCAGTAAAGGAACACCATAAGTATGTGCATATTGATTGCTTCCGTCCTTCATGGCTTGATGCACACATTCAATTAACTCCGCACTCATAGGAAAATCGGGAAAGCCTTGGCCTAAATTAATAGCTTGATGCTGAACCGCCAATTGGCTCATTACTGTAAAAATACTAGTGCCAATATGAGGTAGCTTTGATTGCATTAGCAGTAATAACTATGACTAAAAATTAAATTGATTAGACAAGCGTTTTAATTCCACTTCAGCAACTTTAGCAGCAAACTGTAAACTCACCACTCTAAAGCCTGCATTTTCAAAACTTTGTTGTGCTTGTTTTACATCTACCATAGTAGCTTGTCCTAATTGATATTTTTGCATCACGAGTTCCAATAAGGATTGTGACATTTTATAGTTATCCGTTTCAATAGGTATTTGTTGAATACTATTTTGATAAGACTGATAGGTTTTATATAATTGTGTGGCTAATTCTTGTTCGGCATTTTTATATTGTATGCGAGCACTATTCGTATTTAACTGTGCTGTTTTTAAACTACGCTTAGCAGTATTTCCAGCATAAATAGGTATACTCAAGTTCACCCCTAAGAATGGACCATAGCTTTCATTTAACAAACTAAATCCCGCCGCAGAGCTACTGCTATTCACGTTATAGCCTGTACTCGCGCGTAAGGTAGGATACATTAAAGCTCTTGTTTCCTTTTCAATAAATTGATTGATATTAATTAATTGCTCTGCTGATTGTAATATAGGATTGGCTTTTATTTTAGCTTCTACTTCGGCTAATTTTATTTTAGTATCCACCGTAATATCTTCTTGAATCATAATAGGTGTAGAAGAAGGTAACACCATCGTATTTAATAAATCTGCTTTGGCTTGATCTATAATTAATAATTGATTTTGTTTTCCTTGTGTCAATGCATTCAAATCCAAATTAGATTGCAATAAATCGGCTTGATTAGCCACTCCAATTTGTTGTCTTGTCTTAACAATATCTAATCGTTGCTTACTTGCTTCAATCGATTTTTCAATTGTCTTTAAATAAGCTTGTTGACGAATGATGTTATAATATTGTTGCATCACTGTTGCAGTGGTATTCGCTAACTGTGCTTGTAATTGTTGTTCGCTTTGCTTTTCGATAGTAGCTAATCGGTCCTTAGTCGCCATGATGCGATAGCCGTTGAATATAATAACCGAAGCTGTTAAACCAGCAGTTAATGTATTTCCATCAACGCCTGTTTTAGTTGTATTACGAGCGGGATCTGCAAACCTTTGTTCAATTGTACTTAATGATTTATTATTATTCACTGTACTTGTTACGGTAGGCAATCCCCCAGCTACTCCTATGTAATTGTTATTTTTCGCAATAGCTACTGTATTTTCCACCAGTTGAATATTGTAACTATTTTTTAAAGCTGTTTGAATCGCTTCTTTTAAAGTTAAAGTCTGTTGCGCTTGTACCGCAAAACCTACAAGAACCAATACGATGACCGCTATGGTTTTTTGTAAAGTTGAGGTGAAAGTATTTGATGTTTGCATATAATAAAATTAACAACCACTACACTACACTCAAAATATATTACATAAGTGGTGTGAAAGCCCCTTTATTTATCCTACTAATGTTCCTACGCCTGCCCCTTGAACGACTTTTAATAAATTACCTGGTTGGTTCATATCAAAAACAATGATGGGCAATTTATTTTCCATACATAAAGTAAAGGCGGTCATATCCATCACCTTTAAATTTTTAGAAATACATTCTTGGAAACTAATTTGTTCGAATTTTTTCGCTCCTGGATTTTTTTCAGGATCGCTATCATATACGCCATCTACACGTGTTCCTTTTAAAATGACATCTGCTTTCATTTCAATGGCACGAAGAGAACCTGCAGTATCAGTAGTGAAATAAGGATTACCCGTACCTGCTCCAAAAATAACCACACGTCCTTTTTCCAAATGACGTAATGCTTTACGACGGATATAAGGTTCAGCTACTTGTTCCATATTAATCGCTGATTGCAAACGAGTGTACACTCCAATTTTTTCCAACATAGCTTGTATCGCCATGGCATTTATCATCGTCGCCAACATGCCCATATAATCTCCATGTGCACGTTCAATTCCACTATCCGCTTCGTTCATGCCACGATAAATATTTCCACCACCAATAACAATAGCCACTTGCACGCCTAAATCAACTACTTGTTTTATTTCATTCGCATATTGCTCAATGACTTTGGGATCAAATGGATCTCCATTTTTTTGATCGCCTAATAATGCTTCCCCTGATAATTTCAATAATACACGCTTGTATTTTGGCAGCATAGTGATACTTATTTTGTACTTGCAAGATACAAATTTTGGGGCAAGAAAATAGGGTCCCGATGTATCGGGACCCTATTAAGAGGTAAAGTCTATATTAATTCCCTCGGGGAATTTGTACTATTTGGATTTTTTGAATAAGGCACTGCTGCCCCTGGGCTCAACCTAAAGCAACTCTTTTGAATTCAGTTACTTTTAAGTTACTATCCACCGATTTGATATGATCTCCTACAGTTTTAGAACCATCTTTTACGAAAGCTTGCGCTAATAATGTTTGCTCTTTAAAGAAGGCATTGATTTTTCCTTCTGCAATTTTAGCAATCATTTCGTCTGGCTTACCTGCCATTTTAGGATCTTCTTTCATAGTATCAATAATGATCGCTCTTTCACGTACCACTGTTTCAGCAGGAACTGATTCTGGATCTACTGCAACTGGATTCATCGCTGCAATTTGCATTGCAAGATCTTTACCCACTTCAGCAGCTTCAGAAGTTAAACCTACTAATACACCCATACGGTAAGAACCATGAATATAAGAAGAAACAAAAGCAGCATCTACTCTTTCAAATTTTGCTACTGCAATTTTTTCACCAATAGAAGCTAATTTATCGTTGATCATGTCAGACACTTTTGTGCCATTCACGCTTACTTCATTTAATTCTTCAGCTGATTTTACATTGTTCGCAACCGCAGCATCAGCAATGCTTTGAGCAAATGCAACAAATTCTGCATTTTTAGAAACGAAATCTGTTTCACAAGAAATACATACTACAAAACCAGTTTTGTGATCGGCAGAAGTTTGTGCAATAATCACCCCTTCTTTTGCTTCACGATCGCTACGCTTAGCGGCCACTTTTTGACCTTGCTTACGTAACCAATCAATGGCAGCTTCAAAATCACCATTTGTTTCGGTTAATGCTTTTCTGCAATCCATCATACCAGCACCTGTTGCTTGACGTAATTTATTAATATCAGCAGCTGTTATTGTACTCATAAAATATTTTTTATTTAGTTGTAATGATATTGTGTAAAATCCCTTTGATTGAAATAAAAACAATTGGGTCATTAGCATCACTTGGACACTAATAACCCAATGAATATATTTAATTACTTACCTGCAGGGCGACGTGTACTTTGAATACGACGCTTAGGAGCACCTGGGGCTGTTGGAGCAGCACCCGCACCACGCTTACCTCTTCCGCCTTCAGCATTTGCTTCGGCTTCCATACGTTTCGCTTTTGCTTCTAATTCATTGTTGCCTTCTTCAGATTCGCTTCCTTCATCATCCTTAGATGCTTGACGCTCCGCTAAACCTTCCGCAATGGCTGCAGTGATATAGTTGGTAATAATTGCAATTGATTTTGTAGCATCATCATTTGCAGGGATAGAAAAATCAACTTTGTTTGGATCGCAGTTTGTATCTACCATTCCAAAAGTTTGAATTCCTAAACGCTTAGCTTCTGCTAAAGCAATATGCTCATGACCAATATCTACTAAGAATAAAGCTGCTGGTAAACGACCCAATTGAGCGATACCACCTAATACTTTTTCCATTTTATCTTTATCACGACCTAAAGTCAAACGCTCTTTTTTAGTTAAGCTTTCAGCGCTTCCGTCGTTTAACATTTTTTCAATGCTTTGCATTTTCTTAACGCTCTTACGAACAGTGTTAAAGTTCGTCAACATACCACCTAACCAACGTTCTGTGGCGTAAGGCATGTTTACTTTTTTAGCACATTCGCTAACGATTTCTTTCGCTTGCTTTTTAGTAGCAACAAACATGATCTTTTTACCGCTCTTAGCAATTTGCTTTAAAGCAGCAGCAGTTTCTTGTAAGTGTTCTACTGTTTTGTTCAAGTCAATAATATGAATACCTTTTTTCTCAGCGAAAATGTAAGGCAACATTTTAGGGTTCCACTTCTTCTTAAGGTGACCAAAGTGTACGCCGGCCTCCAGTAATTGCTGTTGTAGTGAAGTGTTATTTTCCATTTGTATAAATTGTAATAATGAATTAATAAGTAATAAATCTTTGGATTAACGTTTACTGAACTGGAAGCTTCTACGAGCTTTCTTATGACCGAATTTCTTACGCTCAACACTACGAGGGTCACGCGTTAATTGTCCAGCCGCTTTTAACGTAGGACGTAATTCAGGATTCAATTCAATTAATACACGAGCAATACCTAATTTGGCTGCTTCTGCTTGACCTTTTAAACCACCGCCTTGTGCGTTGATTACGATATCATATTTACCCAATAAGTCAGTCACTTTTAAAGGTGCTTCTACTTGATTTTGTAAATACACTAAAGGAAAATAGTTTTTATAATCTTTGTCATTCACGGTAATTTTTCCACTACCCTTGCTAACGAAGACGCGTGTCACTGCTTCCTTACGACGACCTACTGCATTTGTTTGCTTTTCCATTTATTTTAATTTGGAAGTTTAAAATTTAAATTCTTTGGGTTGTTGTGCCGTATGAGGATGTTTATCACCAGCGTACACAAATAATTTTTTAACCATCTTACGTCCTAAACGATTTTTAGGTAACATACCTTTAACCGCTCTTTCCATAATAACTTCTGGACGACGCTTGATTAAGTCTTCTGCAGCTTCTTCTTTTTTACCACCTGGGTAACCAGAATAGTTTAAGTATTGCTTATCGTGGAATTTGTTTCCAGTCAACAAAACTTTTTCTGCATTAACGATAATTACATAATCTCCACAATCAACGTGAGGAGTGTAATAAGCTTTGTTCTTACCACGTAGAACTGCTGCGATTTTTGAAGCGATACGTCCTACGGTTTGATTAGTACCATCAACAATGTACCAGCCATGTTTAACGGTAGCCGCGTTGGCGTGCTTCGTGGTGAAATGTAGTTTACTCATAATTCTATTTTTTAAATGAGGCCGCGCTATCCCGCTAGCCATAAATTATCCCTTTTGTTAAGGGAGGGCGAAGGTACGCGGGGAATTTGGCTTTTCCCAACAAATGGAAGACTGTTTTTGGAAGTCATCTTTATAAGTCATTGATTATCAATAATAATTTTGTATCATAAAATACATCATACTAAAATGATACTGACTATCAATGAGTTAAGAAGTAATAAATCAAAATATTTTTAGGAAAACAGAGGCTAAAAGGCCTTTTTTAGGGTAAACTGGGCTAAATTAGAGGAATTGCGAGCCAATACCTACTTATATAAATGTATCTAAAATTCAAAGCACCCCAAATTTTCACCGGCACCGAGCTCATAGACGGATCGGACAAAGTACTTATAACCGATGAACAAGGGGTGATACAAGGAATTGTTTTAGATGCAGAAGCGGGAGAAGGTGTGCAAATGATAGAAGGAATAGTAAGTCCAGGATTTATTAATGCGCATTGTCATTTAGAATTATCTCACATGAAAGGGATGATTCCTGCAAAAACAGGTTTGCAAGAATTTGTAAAACAAATAGTGGCGCTTAGAAATGTGCAAGCAGAACAAATACAAGATGCCATTATTCATGCGGAAGATGAAATGTTTGCGAATGGTATAGTCGCAGTGGGAGATATTTGTAACACCCTTGATACTTTAGATCAAAAAGGAAAAAAGAGAATCGCCTATTATAGTTTTATTGAGTTGTATGATTTAGATCCCACTCGAGCGCATGATAAAATTGTAAAGGGATTAGAAATGCAACAACAGTTTTATGAAAATTGTGTGCGCGCTTCCTTGGTGCCCCATGCACCATATTCGGTGAGTTTTAATTTATGGAAATTATTAAGTGATCATTTTCAAACGCATACCATCACGATGCACAATCAAGAAACTGCAGATGAGAATGAGTTTTTTGAAAAAAAGACAGGCGCATTTTTAGATATGTATGTGCGCGTGAATGTGAAGCTAGATTTTTTTGAACCTACAGGAGTATCTAGTTTGCAATCGATGATTCCATATTTAAAGAATGCACACCGAACTATTTTAGTGCACAATAGTTTTACTTCCGAAGCAGATATTAAAAAAGTAAAACAACAAATGCCTAATACGTTTTGGTGCTTATGCCCTAATGCGAATCAATATATTGAAAACGCAATGCCTCCCATTCATTTATTAAGAGAACAACAAGTTCCTATTGTATTAGGGACCGATAGCTATGCAAGCAATTGGAGTTTAAATATTTTAGATGAAATTAAAACCATACAAAAATTTCATCCCGAAATACCTCTTGCCGAAATGCTCGGCTGGGCCACACTCAACGGCGCACGCGCATTACAAATGGATAAACACTTAGGCAGTTTTGACAAAGGCAAAAAACCCGGGGTGATAAGTATTACG
>Ga0214919_10006643_pt1 | contig 15825 bp, 12 predicted proteins | sample LL1503_MetaG_FD_177994 | JGI IMG/M metagenome (GOLD analysis project Ga0214919, IMG submission 177994) | Freshwater microbial communities from Lake Lanier, Atlanta, Georgia, United States - LL-1503 | ecosystem: Environmental > Aquatic > Freshwater > Lake | place: USA: Georgia | collected... | reverse complement strand
GCGCCGTTTTTAATCCGGTGGCGCTCACTTTCATGGTCACAGGAACTTCCAGCATGCCTGGAACGCCAGCTGTTTGCGCGGGAATTTCCTTGCCCGTGATTTCAATCGTGGTGCATTGGCAAGATGGCTGCGCGCCCAATACTTTCAGCGGCTTGTTCGATGTGTTGGCAAGTTTAAAATTTCCTTCAAGCAACGTGTGCGGCGCCACAACTCCAAAATCCAATCCCGCGGGCATGGCGATTACTTTGGCGTTGGCGGCTGGTACCGAGGCCGCGGGCATTGGTTTACCAATCGGTTTTGTTGGCGTCACAACTGGCGCTTGCGCCGTGGCGAATGCGCTCAACAAAACAACGCTCATCAGCGCGCTCATTCCATACTTCATTTTTAAGTTGGCTTTCAATTTAGGTTTCATTCTGCGCAAGATTCTATTCAATACCGCAACGCGTTCACGCCTTCGGCAAATTTAAATTCCATCCAAATCGATCTTCATACAAGATTTCTAAAGACCGCCCGATTCGGTTCAATTCATCCGCATCTTGCGCACGAGCCATGGTTACACTTTGTTCATGCGAGCCATTGAAATTGCCAAACAGGCAACCCCCGTCGCCCCCAATGTGAACTTTGTCCTCAATCGCCCCGAGCCGCAACCACTGGCTGGCGAAGTGCAAATTCAAACCGAAGTTTCCGCGTTGAACCACCTGGATCTTTGGGTTGGTCGTGGCATGCCGGGTATTGACACTCAATGGCCAACGGTTGGCGGCTCTGATGGCGTGGGCCAAGTGGTCAAACTTGGTGCTGGCGTGGATCCCGCATGGCTTGGTCGACGCGTCATTCTCATGGCAGCTGTTTTGCAAGCTCCAGCCAACACTCCAAATCACAATCCCTCTGGCGAAGACATTCACATGATTGGCGAGCACTCGCCTGGCACTCACGCGGAATTTTTCACCGCTCCCGTTACCAACATTCTTGACATTGAGCAGCACAATCCCGCCGAAGCCGCCGCCATTGGGCTCACGCATCTCACGGCGTATCGAATGTTGATCACGCGTGCCCGTGTAACGCCTGGTGCGCAAGTGCTTATCACAGGAATTGGCGGCGGCGTTGCCGTTGCGGCTCTTGCCATTGCAAAGCACTTTGGTTGCACAACCATTGTCACAAGTCGACATGCTTGGAAATTGGAAAAAGCCAAATCTTTGGGCGCAAATCATTGCATTCTGGATGACGGCACCGATTGGTCAAAGCAAGTTCGAGCCGCAACGAATCGCCGAGGCGTTGATGTGGTGATTGATTCGATTGGCAAAGCCGTTCACCAAAGTTGCATTAAAAGCCTGGTGCGCGGAGGCGCCTTTGTCACATGCGGTTGCACCACGGGCAGCGATGGAGTCACGGATCTTGCCCGCGTGTTCTGGAATCAGCTTTCCATTTTGGGTTCAACCATGGGATCCATGGACGAGTTCCGTGCCGTGATGGCGCTGTACAAATGTGGCGCGTTGAAGCCCGTGATTGATTCAATCCACCACGCCAAAGATGGTCGCGCCGCATATGCGCGTCTTGAAGCGGGGGATCAATTTGGAAAAGTGCTTATTGACTGGCGTGTCTAACGCATTCGCATTTCAATTTGCATGCGGCTTTGTCGCCCCTTCATGAAATTTCATTTTTTGCTTGCAATTTCAACTCACTTGCGTCACTATGCATTTATGAGCCAAACAATTGAATTGCCTGTAGAAACAGCCGCCCGTCCAAGCCAAGCCATGCCTCAATGGGCCGTACGCCTTCATAATGACAACAAGAATGACATGGTCTACGTGGTTTCAACCTTGGTTCAATTAGTCCGGTTGCCCGCCAAGGACGCTACAGAGCGAACGCTAGAGACCCATAACACCGGATCCGCCATTGTATTTCAAACGCACCGGGAACATGCTGAATTGGTCCGCGACCAATTAACCTCAAAAGGTCTTTCGGCGACTATTGAAAAAAGCTAATTTTAGCTTGTTTTATAGCCAAATTTGCTAGACGGCTATTTGTGTGCCCAAATTTTATTTTGGCAACAGTCATGAATTGTCTTTCCTGCTATTGCCGAAGTTCAACAAATTTCAAAACTATTTTATTTTTAATTGGACTCAGGTTAAGCAGGAGTTAAGTTTAACCGTACTAGTAGTTGGACTCTGTCCATGTCTCGGTGGCGTCGCCGCGACAAGTTTGAAGCGATTTGAACACATTTGCACCTAATAGGAGATGACAAAAATGTCGAAGTTTTATTCAAAGTTGACCTACGGATTCGTAGCTTCAGCTGCCTTGCTTTGTTCCAGTGGAGCATTCGCACAAGTATGCGACTCAACTTCAACTGGCAATTACACAGAAGCCGTTGATGCAGACGGCAACTCGTGGTACACGCTAGATATCGATGACGGCTTTGGAAATATCACCCCAGGCATCGATACCAACGGTGGTTTCGGCTACAAAGATGGAACAACGGGTGAGCAAATCCCAAATCGTTTCACGGAAATGGGAACCCACGGCGTGGGCGAAACCATTCGCGTGAATGGTTTCACCGGAAACTTCAGTTCAATTGATCCGTTTGATCCATCTCTTGCTTTGGACAAGCGCGATCTTGATTACATGCATATCAAGTTGACAACAGCTTGCTATCTAAACATTGCTTTGTCCATGAGTGACGCCAACGGCGATCCAGTTGGCATTGATACAAACACCACCGGTGGACTTCAATTTTACCGTTGGGGTGATCCAGTTGGAGATCCTTATGGTGATAAGGCTGGCGACGATTCAGCCGGCAATAATTTCTTCTACGGCGACTATGGATTTGAATGTCCACAGTTGGTGAAATACGTTCTTCCAAACGGCGACGATCAACCACGATTCTCGGTTCCTGCTGGAGACCTGATTTTCTTGGTGTTTTGCCCATTTGATAGCCAACTCAATGGCGGTACTCGAACCTTGGTTGGCCCTATGGCCTGGGGTTTGAATATTGAAATTAGTGGTTACGACTTTGCCAAATGTGGTTCCACGGCTGCGACCAATGACTGCATCACCGTTAGCAATAAGGGTGGCTGCTCAGATGGTCAATGCTGCGACACGGTTTGCAACGGCGGCTTTGCCGCATGCTGCAATGTCGCGTGGGATGCAAGTTGCCTTCAACATGGCGTGGATTTGTGCGGAAACTTTATTTACAGTTGCGCCAATCCAAGCACCAGTGTTAGCAACGATTGCGTTGGAAGTGCGACTGCAGTAAACACATTCCCAACCACGATCGCCTTTAACAACACCTCCGCTACGCAAGACGGTCCAAATGACGTCACAAGACTGTGCACATCACAAATGAAGCACGATCTGTGGTACGTCGTTGGTCCAGTGCCAGCCAATGGTGAACTCACAGTGAGCATGTGTGGCTTGGGCAATCCAATTGCCACAGATACAAACGGCGACGGAACAATCGATAATTTCCCCGCCGATTCTGTGATCAACGTGTTTTACCTGGGTGCCGATGCAACCGTGCCAAATCCTCAAGATTTGCCAAGCCTGTACATCGGTTGCTCCGATGATAATTGCACCGACAGTGGTGCAATTGATCCAGACACTGGGCTTCCAGCTGTGGATCTAGGCGGTTCATCGTCAGTGAAAGTCACAGGCGTTGATGCTGGTGATTACGTGCTGATCGCTGTTGGTCAATACGAACCAGTCACGGTTGATCCAAACACCACGTCTCCAGAAGGCTTTGCGGCCAGCATGACCATTGACTTCGCACCAGTGTTTGTAGACAGTGGTCTGCAGACCTATGCGTTGGTTGATGGTGGCGGAAGCAATGTTGGTCTGATCTCAGGTCATGCAAGCGATGCAAATCCAAAGCGCTGGATCTTTGTGCCTTTTGAAATGACAACGGTTGGAACAATCACCAACTTCAACTTTGCAGGTGGTGGTGGTCCAGACACGGGAGTTCAACCCAACGTGATTCAATACAAGATCATTGCTCGTGATACCAATGGTGGTTCGTACGGCGCGTCTAAGCGTCCCTTTGGTGATGGCTACTTTAATGCGAGTCAAGTGCTTGTTGAAGGTAGCGAAGCATTTAATGTTGACGACTACTACGACATTGGTGATCAATGCTCAAGTGGTTGCGGACGTTACTTCGTGAATCTCTCCAACTCATTCGTGCTTCAACCAGGCAGCTACTACTTCACTCTCTACGGCGATGATGCCGACGGTGGTGCGACGTGGTTGTCTTGGCTGATGTACGGCGAGAAGTCATTGCCGCAGGTCACCACTGCTGCGGTGAATATCCCTGCTGCTGAAGCTGCTAATCCTGCGTTCTTTGGAAACTTTGCCGCAAACACGGCATTCGGATGGCGCAGTATTGGTAATTCCCCTAGGTTCTGCTTCTACACTTTGGGCCCAACTTACTCATCGCGTTCTGATCTGCCACCAGGAATCCTTTACAGTTGTGCATTCAACATGGGTGGTACGCTGAATACAGCCCCAGCATGCCCAACGGATTTGAATGGTGACGCTATCACTGACAGTTCAGACATGGGTAGCTTGCTTGGGTCATTCGGTCAATGCGACTTGGGTACCCCAGGCGACTTCAATGATGATCAGGTCATTGATAGCTCTGATTTGGGAAGCATGCTCGGAAGCTTCGGACCATGTCCGACTGAGTGATGTGAATGGCGGCTTTGTAGGCCGCGCTATTTAGGTGCAAACAATCCCCCCGGTCTTGGACCGGGGGGATTTCATTTTTGCCTTGCTGCATTCGGTGGATTCGCGGTGTGACAAACTGTATTTGGCAGTTGTAAGTGGCTAGCGTGACAGGGGTGAACGAATGGGCTACTCTTGATGATCCCCAATCTAAAGGGGGATTTATATGAGAAAATTAATTCCTATTTCCAGTGTTTCGATTGTGGTTGTGGCGGCTGTTGCCTATTGGATGTGGCCTAATTCTGACGCCAATTCAATTCCTGTGCGCCAAACTACGGCCAAGAAGCAAACCTTGGTGGAGTCTGTTTCCGCGCCGGGAACGGTGGAGCCAAAGCGCAAGGTGGATGTGAGCGCGGAGGTAAGCGCGCGCATTCTTGAGTTGCCGCTGCGCGAAGGATCGCAGGTGAAAAAGGGCGACGTGTTGGTGAAATTGGACGGCCGAGATTTAACTGCGGCGTTAAACAGCGCGGAGGCCCGGCGCGATGGCGAAAAGTATCGCCTGGAATCTGAGCGTTCAAGAATCATGGGAACGCAGGAGAATTTGGCCAATTCCAAATTGCAATTAGCCCGCCAGCAGAATTTGTATGTCACAGGCGATGTGAGCAAGCAGGCGCTTGATGACGCGCAAACCAAGACCAAGGATTTGGAATCACAGTTGCATGCCGCGGAGCAAACGCTTTCGCAACTGCAGAAGACCATTGAATCAAGCCAAGCTCAAATTGAGCAGGCGCGTGAACAACTGCGCAAGACAACCATTGTCAGCCCGATTGATGGCGTGGTGACGGTGTTAACCGCTGAAGTGGGCGAACTTGTGATGGTGGGCACCATGAACAACGCGGGCACGCGCATTATGACCGTGGCCGATCTTGGCGAAATGCGGTTGAACGCTCGCGTTTCGGAAACGGATATTGCGCGCATTGCCGTTGGCGTGACCGCCGAGGTTTTTATCAACGCGTATAAAGATCAACCATTCGCGGGCAAAGTGGAGGAAGTGGCCCTAGCGCGCACGCTTGAGAAAGATGGAACCAGCACGTTCAAAGTGTTGGTTTCGCTTGATTTAAAGGGCAAAGTGATACCCAGTGGTTTGTCTGGAAATGTCGATTTAAATGTTGCGAGCACCGACGGAATTGTGGTGCCAAGCCAGGCAATTATTGATCGCAAGGTGGAGGAGTTGCCCAAGACGGTGGCGGGGGATTCATTGGTGCAGAAAACCAAATTGACCACGCCCATTGTGTTGGTGGTGAAAGATGGAATTGTTTCATTGCGACCAGTTGTTAGTGGTGCGAGCAACATGTCAGACACAATTGTTGTTCAAGGCTTGCAAGAAGGCGAGGTCGTTGTCACGGGGCCTTATCGGTCGCTTGAATCTTTGAAAGAAGGCGACCGCGTGAAGGAAGAAGAAATGAAGGATGGATTCCGCATGAATGGTGGCGGTGGTGGAGGCAGCGGCGGTGGTGGTCGAAATGGTGGTGGCGGAGGGCGTCGCGGTGGCGGCGGCGGTGGAATGCGCATTGGATAATCGCATGAGCCAACCACTTATTGAGATTCGGGGACTGACAAAGGTCTACCGAGTAGGCGTTGAAACTATTCATGCTTTGCGCGGAGTTGATTTTGATTTGTTCCAAGGCGAAATGGTGGCCATCATGGGCGCCTCTGGTAGCGGCAAGAGCACGCTTATGAACACCCTTGGTTGCCTAGATCAACCAACCGCCGGCACATACAAACTGGGTGGACGTTTAGTAAGCGAACTTGATTCCAACGAGTTGGCCGCAGTAAGAAACAAGGAAATTGGCTTTGTTTTTCAGAGTTTTGAACTGCTGCCGCGATTGTCGGCGCTGGAAAATGTGGAGTTGCCGTTGCTGTATTCGCAAGGACAAGGTTGGGGTTGGCGCAAGCGCCGCCGTCAAATTGCCAAAGATGTGCTTGAGCGCGTTGGCTTGGCGGATCGCATGGACCACAGGCCAAGCCAGTTGTCGGGTGGACAGAAACAACGCGTGGCCATTGCGCGCGCAATTTTAACCGAGCCCAAAATTCTAATGGCGGATGAGCCAACGGGAAACTTGGACTCCGTCACCACTGGTGAAATTTTGGAGCTGTTTGAAAAGATCCATAGTGATGGGCAAACCGTGGTGATGGTCACGCATGAAAATGATGTTGCCGCGCATTGCCAACGCGTGTTGCGTTTGCGTGACGGATTAATTTTAAGCGATCTTCCTGTGGATCAAGATGAATCAGTTGGACCAATTGCCAAGGCGCGTCGGAGTATGACCGCATGCTAAGTCCACTATTTTATTTTGAAAGCATTCTTTTGGCGTTTCGCCAAATTTGGGCCAACAAACTGCGCAGCGCATTGACGGCGCTGGGAATTATTGTGGGCGTGGCAAGCACCACGGCGGTCATTGCCGCGCTGACGGGATTGAAGACGCAGGTGTTGAAGGAGTTTGAAACCTTTGGCGCGGCGCGTTTATATGTGTGGCCTAGTCGGCCAGACAATGCTCCGCGCAATCGATTTCCATGGGAAAAGGTGCGGTTACGAGCCAGTGAGGCCAAGGCCATTGAGGAGCAATGTCGCAGCGTGAAGTGCGTGACGCCGATCAGTCAGACAAGTTTAAGCGTGCAAAGCACCAATGAAACTCTTGACGGCGTGAGCGTGACGGGCATGTGGCCGGCATGGCATCAGACGGAAAATAGGCAGGTGATCATGGGCCGGCCATTCAGTGCCGCCGATATAGACAACGCGCGGCAGGTGTGCATGGTGAATGATTTGGCCATCCGCGATTTAAAATTACAAAACGATCCAGTGGGCGAACACTTGGTGATTGGTGGTCGGCGATTTTTAATCGTGGGTGTGGTGGAGACCATCACGGAACGTATGACGGGCTTCAACACCATCAGCGCGGAACTGTTCATACCGTTTCCGTTGATGGAGAAATTTCAAGACCGCGATTACTTCATGCAGATTGTTGCAATGGCCAACAGTCCCGATGAGGCGGATGATGCCAAGGTGGAAATTACGCGCGTCATGAAAAAAATTCGCGGACTTGGCCCCGATGATCCCGAAACTTTCCGTGTGCAGGCGATCGATCAATTCATCAATCAATTCAAAAGTATCGCCAGTGGAATTACGGCGGCCGCCGCTGGAATCGTGGCGATTAGTTTGTTGGTGGGTGGCATTGGAATTATGAACATCATGCTGGTGAGCGTGAGCGAGCGCACTCGCGAGATTGGTTTGCGCAAAGCCGTGGGCGCCACGCCATCCGCTATTTTGCTGCAATTTCTGTTGGAAGCCGTCACTTTGTGTTTGGTTGGCGGGTTGGTGGGAGTTATGTTTGGCCAAGGATTTGCCATACTTGTGCGCATGATTCCTGGCGCGCGACTTGAGCAGGCAACGGTTCCATCATGGGCCATTGCGTTGGCATTTGCGTTTAGCGCGGTGGTGGGCGTTGTGTTTGGAATGTTCCCCGCTATTAAGGCGTCAAGGTTGGATCCAATTGAGGCGTTGCGCCATGACTAAGTTATTGCGCGGCGTGAAGAGCGCGGTTGGTTGTGGCGGAGAGGACTCGGCCTGCAATTTTAAATGCGCCGCCAGTCTTTTGGGTTGTGAACTTTTTGTATTGATGATGGCAATGGTTCCCGTGTTGGGTGGTTGCCAAAATGAATTGTTTCAAGATGCGGAAACTCCGTACACGGCGCCGTCAAAGCGATTGCATGAAGTTGGAACTTTTAATCCAATCAAGGAATCATCGGAGACGCCGGAAACGCTTCAGCAAGTTGAGAAAAATTTGTCGGCCGACAATTTGCCCAAGCAAGAAGCGAATCCAACACGCAAGTTGTCGTTGGCGGAGTGTCGATCCGCCGCGTTGGAGCGCAATTTGGATTTGAAGGTGCAGTTGTATGTGCCGGCCATCGCGCGCTCGCAAGTGAGCCAGGAAGAAGCCAAATTTGAGACCGCTATCACGGCGAATTACCAGAAACAATCCAACAATTTGGTGGGCAATGATCCAACAACTGGCTTATTGGCGACGGATCAACTGACGACGGGCTTAATGATGCCATTGGCGACCGGTGGAACATTTACGCCGCAAATATTGACCACGGAAAATGATCCAACCGTGGCTCTCGCAACGAACACTGACAATTGGCAAAGCGGACTTGCGTTCTCCATTAGCCAGCCACTGTTGCAAGGCGCTGGAATTGAAACCAACACCGCCAGCATTCGCGTGGCAAAGTTGAATAGCCAAATCGCGGACGCCCGAACCAAGTTGGAATCCATTCGCCTGCTTGCCAATGTGGATAGGTCGTATTGGAATGTCTACGCCGCCGCGCGCGAGTTGGAAGTGCGGCAGCAACAATATCAACTTGCATTGGCGCAACTTGAGCGCGCGCGCCGACGCGTAAGCGCGGGCGACGCCGCGCAAATAGAAGTGATCCGCGCTGAAAGTGGTTTGGGCAGCACGATTGAAAATATTATTGTTTCGGACAATCGGTTGCGATTGCGCCAGCGCGACCTGAAGCGCTTGATCAACGATCCAGAATTGAACATGGACTCGCCAACCTATGTGATTACAACCACCGATCCGCGGCCGCTGGGTTTGAAATTTGATCCAGAGAAACTGGCGCAACAAGCGGTTGAAAACCGCATGGAAATGCTGGAATTGGAATTACAACTTGCCATTGACGCCACCAATGTTGACCTGGCGCGCAACGCGGCGTTGCCCTTGTTTACGGTGGATTACCAATACAACGTGCAAGGAACTTCGGACAATTTTACTAAGAGTTGGAGCCTGGGACAGGACGACGGGTACACATTCAGCGCCAACGCAAAAATTCCATTGGGCAATGAGGCTGCCAAAAATAAAATTCAGCAGGCGGTGTTGAATCGGTTGCAGCGCATGGCCACGCGTGATTTGCGTAGGCAAACTATTCGCCAAGAGTTGTTCAATGCCATGGACAATTTACAGAACTCATGGCGGCGCATTCTTGCGGCGCGTTTGGAAACCGCGCTTGCGGGGCGAACCTACGAGGGCGAGAAGCGCCAATTTGATTTGGGCATTCGCACAAGCACGGATGTGCTTGATGCCGCGAGCCGTTTGGGTGATGCGCAAAGCAAAGAGGTGACGGCGCTTGCGGGTTGGCAGATTTCACTTGTTGATTTGGCGTTTGCCACAGGCACTCAACTTGGTCAAGCGCAAATTAATTGGACATCTGAATTGAAGGTGCCAAGCGCGGAAGATGCCACCAAAGGTCTTGGCGGTTGGGGCATCAACAACGGCGACATTGTGGGGAATCAGCCAGATAACACCAGTGGAAGTGCTTTGAAGAATTCCGATGTGAAGGGATTTGAGATGCCCGAACTTGGTCCAGTGGTGGAGCCTATTTCTGGAATTAAAGAACCTCTGCCAAATGTGATTCCCCCAGCAGATCCAGCCATGTTGCCGCCGAGCGGCGCAAAGGCAGCGCCCGTTACGCCTGTGCCGCCTACGTCCTCGCCAAAATCAACATCCGATCCAGTTCCATCGGTGCCAAATCCAGCGGCTCCCGCTGCTCAGCCAACTGAGTAGCCAAGCCGTTGGTCGCAGCCAAGGTTGCGCAACAAGGCGTGCGTTCAATCACAACTTCACATTACGGCGAGAAGCGCCATTTCGAATCGGTCGCTTGATCGGCCCAACGTCGCATGTCTCGCAACTCTTCAATGGGAACCAACTCCGTCGCGCCATTGACCGTGCCCACGCTTGCGGAGCCTTGCCAACGCGCGCTTACATTGCCGCAACTTTGCGCGACAATTGGATCGTAAGTGGACCATTGAGGTCCGATCCAGTTTGGACTTTCCACACGAAAATATCCTTCACGGCACGCGTCGGTTGCGCCAGCGGATTGATTGGTGCGACTTGAGGCGAACACAATGAGTCGCTCTGAATGTTTGATGGTGGCAATTCGCGATGCGTAAAAATTTGCCAACGGATTTCTTTGGCCTTTGATTTCCGCCGCAAGAAATCCGTATCGTTCTTGATCGCCGCCAACCCACATTCCGTTCATTCCAAATGATGGATACAAGCTGGAGAAATAAAGATATTTTCCCAGATCATTTCCTGAAGCGAGCTTCACCTGGTCATCACCATCTTGCATGGTGAGCGATTTAAAATCATGACCTAAATACGGAGCGAGTCGCCACGGCCATCGACACACAACGGCGCGCTGACTGCCGTACACATCGGTGGGAATTGGTTTGCCGTCCTCATAAAAAGCGGGAAGCGCATCAAGCGGTGGATTGCCGTAGAAGGCGGGAATGAGCGCGCCCTTTTGATCGGTGGCATATTGATTCCACGCGGTCAAGGTGTTGCGAAGCGCGGAAAGTTCTTTGAATTGCGCCGCCCGATCGCGCACGCCCGAAAGCGAAGGCAATATCACCGCGGTCAACAGCGCGATAATCGCAATTACAACCAGTAATTCCATCAAGGTGAATGCCTTGCTGTTTGTAGACATGCATTTCTCACCCTTGAAAGATGCAAAATACGGACATGCGTGGTCCCATTTTTGATTTGTCTTGCAAATTAAATTATGTTTGTGTGGAAAAAACAAGGTGAAAGAGTATAAGGTAGATGTTCAATGCAACATAGTCGCTCGCATCTCATTTCCGCCTTTTTGTCTTGTATTGCTGCATCGACTTTGCCAAGTTTGGCGGATGTGATTGACGTGCAACTCAATCAACCCGCGCTTGATCGTTGGATGTATCCATTTAACAGCACTCCTGGAACGCGCACGGTACTGACTACGTTTGGAAGCGACCGTGACAATCAAACCCAATTCGATTCCCGTGACGGACAAATTCTGCTGGCCTTTGATACGGGCGCGATTGTTCCAATTGGAAGTGGTCAATACGAAATCATTCAGGCGGAGGTTTCAATTTCATTTGCCAACGACATGGTTGTTCAGTACGACCCAACCTCCGATCCATGGCAAATGTTCCTTCCCGTGGGGGATTCGCGGCGGGTGAATGACCCAGACGCAGGGCAGCCCATTGAACTTGCTGGAGTTGGATTTCGCGGTGGATTCACGGCGGCAACATTCAAGGAAAATTCCGCGTATGCCGTGAGTGGCGCCAGTTACTTGTCTCCAGGCGTTCGCAATGCGTTTGCCGCTTGCTTTGACAACGCAAACAACTTGGTGGACATGTCCAACCATCCGCGCGATGGATTTCAACCAAACGTGTTTGCGGTGGGGCAGGTGGCCGGCCTATCCGCGGGTCAATTGATCGCGCAAGACACCGTTATGACATTTCAAGTGAATGTGGCGGACGCGAATATTCAAAATTATTTGCGCCAAGGTATTCAAGCGGGTCGAACATTTTTCTCATTGAGCAGCCTCACATTTGTGGCGCAACAGGCTGGCAACTATCCCGCGTTCTACTCCAAAGAAAATGCGTACGTACAATTTGGTTTGGCCGAGGCGGCGCATTTAAAAATGAAGGTTCAGCCGCTTCCAGCATGCATTCCAGAAGATTTGAATTGTTCGGGGATTGTGGATTCAGCGGATCTTGGATCGCTTCTTGGAAAATTTGGCCCGTGTGCTGATTGTGCCGCGGATTTCAACAAAGATGGCTTTGTAGATTCCTCGGATCTTGGTCGGATGCTGGGCGCTTTTGGCCAATAGCCTATTTAGACCAAGGCAACTTCGGCAACTTCAATTTGTTGACGCATCCAAGCGCGCAAACGATTTTCCGCCGCCAACACAGAAGCGGGGTCGCGGTCAAGCACGGATGCGGTTTCGTGGCGCGACAAATCATCGGCCCAGCGAAGTTGCAACACGTGTCTATCAAATGGGGCGAGTGAACCTATCGCCATCTTCAGAGTCTTATACTTATGCTCTGCGGCGTCTGTACCAGCGAAGCCTTCCTTGGCCTCAAAGTTCATGCGTTGATTGTGACAACATGCCAAGTGTCACGCAAGGGGTGAAAACAATTTTCTTGAATATATTTTTAAGCGGCAAGCGCTGGCTCACGATCGATCATCTCAATGAATGTGTTGGCAATCGCTGGATCAAATTGTCCGCCAGCGCCGTTGTGTACTTCTTGCAGCGCGGTTTCAATGCTCATGCAGTCACGGTAGGGACGATTGCGGCGCATGGCATCGAAACTATCCACGACCGACATGATGCGCGCCAACACTGGAATCTTTTCGCCAGACAATCCGTGCGGGTAGCCAGCGCCGTCCCATCGTTCGTGATGCCACAACACGGCTGGAACGGTTCGCTCCAAGCCTCCCAAGCCTGAGACAATTTGCTTGCCCATTTCGGGATGCATATTCACCAACGTGCGCTCTTCCGGGGTCAATGGACCACGTTTTTGCAGGATTTCCGTGGGGATTCCAATCTTTCCAACGTCATGCAGCAGCCCGGCCACGCGCGCGGTTTCTTGTTGCGTTGGGGAGAGTTTGCAAGCTTGTGCCAAGCGGCAGGCAAGATTTGACGTGCGTTCGCTGTGGCCACGGATGGATTGATCTGCGGTTTCAATCGCACGCAACAGAGCTTCCACGGTTGGAACTGCGCTTGCGATTCGAAGTGGAGCGGGGCGTACCAAAGACAGCATGGCGCTGATGCGGGGAATTTCTTGGCGCAAGATGGCTGGCTCGCGTTGCAATAGGTCGCGTGTCAACTCAAAGTCAACCCCCGCGGACTGGCACAATGCGTTCAAAGATCCGTTTTGACCGATGGCGTCTTTTGTGATGGCCACAACGAGTCCCCGAGACATCCCATCGGAACGAATTTTTTTGCCGGCTGGAATGACCCAGCAACCTGGGATCGCTTCAACAGCCAAAGCGCAACTGTTCGCGGCCCACTGCGTCACCACTTGATCAACCGATCGGCGCATCCAAGAGCTGTCCGCCACCAATCGTGTGAGCCATTCATCGGCGTTGGAAATTCGAAGGTAGCTTGGTTCGGCTTGCGCCCAAATCAAACCTGCTTTGCGCATGCGCGCGGCGAGACGGTCAAAGCGTTCGCCTGAGCGGTTTGGTGAGTGGAGTTGTTCGATATGCAAAGAAGGGGTGAATGACTCTGCGTGGCTGAATTGAAGTTTCATGTCGGTCCTCTCTAAAGTTTTTCCAGCGCGATTGGCTTCCGCACAGAAGCCACCCTTGAGGTCGACCGTTGAAGGAACCCACTGAAGTTTCTTGTGAGCAATCCAGACACATTTGCCCATGGCGCCCGCACAGACTGAACTTTGAGCGCAACATGCCTGATTTTTGATTAAAAATCGGGGTTGATCGGGGTGGATACTATTTCGAACAAGGTTTTTTTCATGTTCAAGATTCATCCATTCGCAGCATTTCGACCCATTCCAGCCAAGAGCGCGGAAATATCCTGCGAGCCTGGCATGCGCTTGCCGCCGCAAGAAGCCGCGCGAAGACTTGCTGCGTTTCCTAATTCGTGGCTGCAAGTGATTGGCGCAGATGTGCGCGAGAAATTCAATGCGCCCAACGCGGGAGCGACTTTGTTTGCGCGCATGAAAAATGAAAAGTGGATTTGCCAAGATGAGCAACCACAGATGTACGTTTATCGACAAGTGCGCGCCGGTGAAAAAAATGTGGCGCTGATCGCGGCCCTGGCGATGTCGCCAAGTATTATTTCAACTTTTATGCGATTTCAAACTTCGGACCACGATGTCGCGCGTCAGACTTGGCAAAGGGATTTGGCGCTGACAGCGCACGCGGAAATTCCTGTGTTGGCCTATCAAGATCATGATGAGTTGTCGGATGTGATTCACGACAACACCAATGAGCGACCCTTGACGCATTTTTTAGGCAAGGACGGCGCGACGCACACTGTGTGGGCTTGCAAGAACGCGGCGCTGTTGGCCGAGCTTGTTGGGCAACTCAAGTCATTGATGGTGTTGAGTGGTGATGAAATGTTTGCGCGCGAGATGCATTCTGAAAGTGCAACGCCGGTGCTTCGAGCAGTGGCGCTCACGCCCATTGATCGGGTCGCGGTTTGTCCATCCCACATTCTGGTTTCGGGTGGCGATACGGATTTGCTCAAAACATGCTTGATGAAATTGCAAGATTCCGCGGGCGTGGCAAGCGAGCAGCACATGGGCGATCCACCTTCTGGATTTTTTGACACGTACATGGCGAGTTCGCGTCCTTCAAATAGCGGCATGAATTCTGACGGCGGTCCTTGGACGCGAAGGCGATTGCCGCTGGCCAAATTAGGGCATTCAAACGCCGCGAATTGGGAGCGCACCCGCTTTGAACAGGCGGTATTGACTCCATGGACCCAGGCCAGCGCGGATGCAGCAGCCATTCAAATTCACAGCATGAATGCGGCGGTCAGTCCGGCGCAATTGACGCAATATGTGGATTCAGGGCAGGCGCACGCGGCATTTATATTTTCTCGAGCGTCTGTGGCGGATCTCATAGAGATTGCCCGAGGCAACGAAAGCATTCCGCGCCACGCGGCAACTTTCAATGCGGCCATACCAAGCGGGCTTTTTATTCAGTCGATTTTGTGACCATCTAGATACACTCTTGGCATGACAGTATTTTCTAGAAGCAGCGCAAATTCGAATTCAATTCCTAGAACCATCGTGAAAGTTTTGGTGGCCGACGCCATTGGTGGCAACGGTGTTCAAGCCATTCAAGACATGGGTTGCGAAGTTGTGTACGAGCCTGAGTTGGCCTCCAAAGATTTGGCCAAGCGTCTTGCGGATACGCAAGCCGAAGTATTGGTGGTGCGCGAAACTGTTGTGAATGAGGCCGCTATCGAAGCCAGTCCAAAACTTGCTTTGGTTGTGCAAGCGGGCGCAGGCGTGGATGAAATTGATCTTAGCGCGGCCAGTCGTCGCGGAGTGTTTGTCGCCAATTGCCCCGGGCGAAATGCCAATGCGGTGGCGGAGTTGGCGTGGGCGCACATTCTTGCGTGTGATCGTCGCTTGCCTGATCAAGTGATTGAAATGCGCAACGGATTATGGAAGCGCAAAGAATATTTGCAGGCCGCGGGTTTGCATGGACGCACTCTTGGCGTCATTGGTTTGGGACAAGTTGGAATGGAAATTGCGCGGCGCGCCAAAGCCTTCGGCATGAGTGTTGTGGCGTGGAGTCGTCAACTCACGGAGGAGAAAGC
>Ga0214919_10006642_pt1 | contig 15826 bp, 12 predicted proteins | sample LL1503_MetaG_FD_177994 | JGI IMG/M metagenome (GOLD analysis project Ga0214919, IMG submission 177994) | Freshwater microbial communities from Lake Lanier, Atlanta, Georgia, United States - LL-1503 | ecosystem: Environmental > Aquatic > Freshwater > Lake | place: USA: Georgia | collected... | reverse complement strand
CCGAACAGGATCTCCACAATCTCTTTCAACAGGGGCAACAAGCCCGAATGGTGGAAGGCGATGCCCTTGACAAGAAGCGATGTCAGCTCGTGGTATTGAGGGAGGGTCTCGAGAGAGGACTTGAAGGGGTGCAAGTGACTCGCCATAATATGGTGGACTTCGGCGGCCTGTGCTCCGTCCAGGAACGAGTGACTCACCTTCTTGGCGTTCTCTTCGCAGCCCTTGCGGCTGAAGACGAAGAAGAGCGCGGGCAGCAGATGCTGCTCGCGAAAGAGATCGATGCAGTGATTAAGCTGGTACTGGAAGGACTTGGGGCGCACTTTGCCCTCCACGGCGCCCTTTTCGCCCGTAATCACCTTGTTGTGCACCTTCTCCTTGAACTTCTCGTGCCCTTGCTGAATGGCTTTGATGGAGTCGAGATAGTCCTTGTATACCTTTTCGTGAAAGACTTCATCGGGACTCAGAATGACCTGGAACTCGTCGGTAACGGGATCTAGGATGGTGTGCGTCAATGGCACGATTCGATGGTTCGTTTGAATGAGATGGAGGGGAATTGCTTTCAAGGATCCGAGCCACTGGGCAAAGGGTATTGGATTTCCGAGGGTGGCCGATAAGCCGATGATCTGCACGGAGGGAGGGAGGAGGATGAAGCACTCCTCCCAGACCTTGCCCCGGTCGGGATCGTTGATGTAGTGGCATTCGTCGAAGATTACCAGGCCAAGGTTCTCGAGTGAAAGAGAGGCCGTTAAGCCAAGGGACTTGGTCTTACTGGCGTGCTTGTACAGCAGATTGCGAAGGATTTCGGTGGTCATGACGAGGATCTGCGCGTCGGGCTTGTCTTTGATGTCACCGGTCATGATTCCGACAGTTGTATCGGGAAACTGTCGCTTGAGATCACCGAACTTCTGATTGGACAGGGATTTGATGGGGGTGGTGACGAAGGCACGCTTCCCCGATGCGAGTGCCTTGAAGATGCCGAGCTCTCCGACAGCGGTTTTTCCTGCACCGGTGGGGGCACAGGCGAGCACATTGTGCTGGAGGTGAATCGCCTTCTGGGCATACTGTTGGAAGGGATCGAGAGGATGCTTGAGGGGATTGGAAGGGAGATCCGTTATAGGAATTGCGAGATCGGGCTGATGAAGGTAGGCCATTGGTTGGTTGATTTGCTGGGGGTTCATTGATCAAATTTTATGGAGGGAATACTAGAGGGGTATGCCTAAACGAATAGGCGATATATTAGTATTAGTTGGTGAAGGTGAAAAACGTAGACGTTTGCTGTCTGCTGCGGAGCTAGCTGCTGCAGCTGAGCGAGCAGCTGCTGCAAAACGCGCTGCTGTAAAACGGAATAAATACCGACTTGAAATAGCAGAAAGACGCGGTGCTAGAAAAGCGGCTGCAGCTGCTGGGGCTGCCGCAGCAGCTGCAGCCGCCCCAGCAGCTGCAGCTGCCCCAGCAGCTCTAGAAGATGATGGAGATAGCGATGAAGATGGAGATGCAGTTTTAGCTGGGGCAGCTGCCGCAGCTGCCGCTGCCGCCCCAGCTGCGGCAGCTGCCCCAGCTGCTGCCCCAGCTGCAGAAGCTGCAGAAGCTGAAGATGCAGATTTAGCTGGGGCAGCTGCCCCAGCTGCCGCCCCAGCTGCGGCAGCTGCCCCAGCTGCTGCCCCAGCTGCAGAAGCTGAAGATGCAGATTTAGCTGGGGCAGCTGCCCCAGCTGCTGGGGCAGCTGCTGCCCCAGCTGCCGCCCCAGCTGCGGCAGCTGCCCCAGCTGCTGCCCCAGCTGCAGAAGCTGCAGATGCAGTTTTAGCTGGGGCTGCCCCAGCTGCTGCAGAATATGGAGCTGTAAGCGCTCCACGAACTAGATTCCATACATTGTATAAATTTGTAAACAAAATGAGTAAATCTACGGTAAAAAACCCTATTATTTTAAATCGTCAAAAACAAGTAAACATGGTATTGAAGAGTCGAAAAAATAATATCACTAGAAAACGACTCATATCCTATAAACAACAACTACAACAGAGTCGAATTAACAATATCACTAGAAAACTTGCACCCTATATAGAAAAAATTAAAAAACAATTTGCGCGTACAAAAATTATTGAGCAATATAAAAATATTAAAAAAGCACTTGACTCAATAGTAAATACATTTGGTAATCGTAAAAATCCAGACCATATATCACTATTAGATTATTATGATCGTAAATCAAATGAGTTTGATAATAAAATAACAGCATATTCCAACGAAAAAGACAATACTATTATTAGGATTCTTAAAAGACTTTCCTATATTGGAAATCAGCTACGAGGTCTTGCTATTACAAACCAGGCAGCTGAACTTAAAAAAGTAATAAATGGAATAACTGAAAATGCTGCAAATAATAATGCAAATATGGCAGTTAATAGTAATCCATGGAAGGAATTTGATTCTAAAATTACATTAGATAAAATTCCTAGCGGAGTAAAAGCCAGAATTACCATATTTCGACAAAAGAGTCCTATTATTGCACATATAAAACAGATATATGGAGCTAGAAAATTATATAAGAAACCTGGACGTAAACCTGCAAATACAAATAAAGTTGATACAGCACAATTTAATGCAGAAGTCGAGGCCTATAAACAGGGACAAGATGAGATAGAAGCACTCTATGCACGCTATATAACAGAAGCTGGACTTAAAAAAGAATTAGCTACAGATGAGGTTACAATTGCAGCCGTTGCCAATATTAATGACATTACTCCACTATTAAAAAGCAAACCAGATTTCCAGAAGTTAGTTCACATTCTGGTAGACTGTAATCAACAAAGTAAAGACGAAGCCGATATCAAAAAAGCAAATCAGACAAATAAAGCCATAGTAGATGCAGCGAATACGCCTGATGCAATACGAAACAGAATTTTTGACACAATGTCAGAAGAAGTTGTATTTTATCTGCTACAATCAGACAGTATCATACCTCCCATTGGCAGAAAATTAATACCCATTCTTCCAAATGATCTGGATATTGTACTATCAAATCCAGCGAACAAAATATATATGAAAGTTGTTCCTGATTCTGCAATTGTTACTAAAAATAATCTAGCCACCTATAGATATAATATTGAAGAAGCTGCCGATATAATTAGAGATAAACATCCAGAACTGTTTAGCATGAATAAAAAATTGCGACCTGTACCAAATCCACGTGTAAAAAAAGCATCCACCAAAAAAGGTGGATCGATGCGTGGAGGACGAATAACTATAATTCAAGGAGAGGACGGGTATGTATATACCGATACAGTTAATTCAATTAAAACAAATAGACCCAGCTCAGCAGAAGATTTATTAAAGCAAACAGGAAATGCTTACTATGCAGTACGATATCCATTAGTTAAATTGCTTCTTCCAGAACCGGATCCAGTATATTACGCTACTCAAGAACAAACAATGGCCAATTTGGTAAAATCCCATACAAAATTTAAAAATAATTTAGCAAGTGTGCTGTTTGACGGCTCTATTTTAGAAAAAGAAGCTATTTCTGTTGGAGATGTATTGCAGGATACATTTGATAATGTTAGATTCCCAACATCTACAAGTATTCATTCTACAGGAGAATGGAAGGAATATGCTGCCCCTGAATTGCCCGCTAAATATAAAGAGATTGAAAAATGGGTTGTACCAATTCGAGCGGCAAGGGAGCAAGCACTGGGCGGCAATTGGTCAACGTGTGAAATACTCTATAAGTATACAAAAGTTCTGAAGGTCGTGGATGCATGCCACGATTTTCCTAATAGCCCATTTGAAATTATTGATAATGTTATTCAATTAAATAATCTTAATGCATCTGATCCACCTGATCCACCTGATGCAACACAAATCTTTATAAACACTAAATTAGGAGAGTTAAAAGCTGTCATAGGAAAAACAGCCAGTCAAGCCAAACTAGAAGAATTTGCATTAAGTATAATGAGTGAACTAATGAATGATTTAGAACGGGCTAATCGTCCTGTATTTTTTAATAAGTTTTTGCCTCAACAACAGCAAATTATTGCATCTGGCAATCTATTTGACACAGTGGAAGGTATTCGCGTAGTAGATACATTAGCAGGAATTGTAAAAAAAGTGGAAGGCTCTGTTTTAATAGAAGCTACCGATCATTTAAAAGTTTGGGTTAAAAAAGGCGACAAGGAAAGGGGGCTCATGGCCGCGATATTAGCACAAGATGGCCATATCCAAAAAGCATGTGAGAAACTGGATGGCCTAGATGCAGCATCAGGCACAGTTACCGCCGAGAATTATGCAGTCGCTTGTGAAGGAATTACTGGCTGTAATCCTGTACAGAACGCCGGCTGGCCTATTCTATTTACAGCAAATGATACGAATCCTTTACAAATAGATAATAATGCAGGTCTGTTATGCCCTTCTTTAAAAGAATATACTAAAATATATGCATTACTTACAACGGTTCCACAGGGTGCACAGGGTGGTGTACCAATTGTGCTGAATACTGGATTGCCAAATATATGCGAAATTTTATATAAAGAAAGGGGTGAATGGAAAGTGCGCTTGTTTTGTAAAATAAATAATGAATATATGCATGTAGGAGATCATGATTGGGAACCCTTTTCAGTTAATTCTATTATAAGTACGTTGGGATGGCCAGGAGGCAGAGGAGGATTTGCAACTGTGGCAAGGACAAGTGCAGAAATTACATGGACACCAGAAGCATCTAAATCTGCGCATTTTAATATAATCCAAACAAATATATTAGTAGATAGAAAGACAGCTGGTGATGGACGAATGACTACTATGTTTGGATTGGGAATTACATTGGATAAATTAGCTGCATTTTTTTTCTTAGTATTTTATGGTATTGCATTATCTGTTGTGAAAGGAAATTATGAACTAATTTCACTATTTAATCTACCCGCAGATAATAAGACAGAACTTTGGAAGAACTTTCAATTTTTAAAATATGATACTGATGAGGGGGATGCAGCTCTATTAAATCTAGCAATAACACAATATGCCCTTATATATGATATATTAAAGAATGTAGGCACAAAAACAGGTGAGCATTATAATAAATTAGAACCTTTGGTATTTATCGCTGCATCTGCAGGATTTATGAAGTTACGTAAAAATGTAGATGACAGTGCTATTACACTAGATGGATTAACAGATGAATTAAGAGAGGCTCTATTTGAAGCCTGGCCTTATAGCAATATTCCAGGATGGATTGAAAATGAATTGCGAATGAATGCTGCTATGAAAATGTACACAGATACATTCAAAGAATTAGAAAAAATTATTCTCGATTTTGTAGAATTAAAAGCGATTGAGCCAGCGCAACAAGGGGAGCAACAACTAAGACTATTTGAAAAATTGCGAGTACTCGTTGTAAATAGCCTTCCAAAACTAACTGATGAAGAGTATGCTGAAGAAATCTATACTATACTACAATATGCAGAAGTGTTTGACAAGAAAATCAATATTGTTCAAATTTCTGACGTTAAATCACTCATTATAAGCATATTAAACTATATGTATAGCCGCGGTGCAGGGGCAGCTTTATACGGTGGTAATGGTAACAGTGATAATGATGAAGATCTAGCTACGCAAGTTGACTCCAATCCAGAAATAAAACCTAGGTTTTCATTTGATTTACTTAAAAAAGCAGTGACACGTAATGAATCACAACTTAGTAATATTCTGTACATAATCTATATTACATATATACAAAAAGATGCATCAGAAGCAAATGTAGCAATGGCTGCATCAAACGCTGGTAAAGCAAAGGCAGCAATGGCTGCATCCGCTGGTGCATCAGCCAGTACGAAGCCACCTTTGTATTTTACCCCAGGTGTAACTCATCCTGGCCATGGAGCTCCACTATCCGAAAGTTTGGCGCAACAGTTTATAAGTGCTACACCTAAGCAATATCACAAATATATACAAATTATTTCAAATGCTGCAGAAAATAAAATAAAATGGATTGGCGAAGATGCAGTAAAGATCCGCATAACCTTTGGTGACGATAGTGTTTTAGAGAAAAATAATATTATTAACCTTACTAAAGATATGGTATATAAAATTCCAACGCAAATTGAGTCTGTATCATATATAACAAAAAATAATGAAATGCGAATCCGTGGTATAGCTGCTGCAGCTGCGGCGGCAGCTGCAAGCGCACCTTATTCTAGCTACAGAGCTCCACAATCCAAAAGTTTAGCAGAACAGTTCATAACCAAATTCGAAACTGGTACACCTGAAGAATATCATAAGAATATACAAATTGTTCCAACTGCTGCAGAAGATACAATAAAATGGACAGGTGTTGACCAGTTATCTCTTACACTTACATGGGCTTATTCTAGTAGCCCCCCCATAATTACACTTATGCCGAATGAAGAGTATAAAATACCACAAATGAATAATAATTACATTCTGGGTATACATGTAACAACTAATTCAGATAGAGCTGCTGCGGCTGCCGCAGCCACAGCCACAGCAGCCGCAGCAGCTGCAGCAGCCGCAGCCGCAGCTGCAACAGCAGGCGGGCGCCATCCTTCCCAAAAATCCAAACGTTCTAAGAGGAATGGAAGTCACACATCACTGGGTCGTCTATTGTCTCGTAAACTCAGCTGGCGCGACTTACATAGGAGCCACCGTAGACCGAGACCGGCGGCTCAAGCAACACAACGGCGTACTCAAAGGCGGCGCAAAAGCAACAAGTAGAACTCCAGGAGAATGGCGGCGTCACTGCTACGTCAAAGGCTTCCCCGACAATCACGCCGCCCTCTCGTTCGAATGGCGATGGAAGAGCCTCAGTCGTAAAAAAACCTATGCATCCTTGGAACCCTTGGAACGCCGCTTAGAAGCCCTTCAAGAACTCCTCAGTCTAGATCGACCTACGTCCACGGCACAACCGTATGCATCCTATCTGGAACCTCTTGAAGTAGTCTATGAATAACATAAGTCTCCGAATTATCCACAGCGTACAGGTGTTCAGCACCACATCTTTTCCGAAAGTCAATGGCCACTCTTTGATCGATCTGGTATTTCTGCAGAACCATGCCAAGCTCTAGTAAACCGTTCTTCTCCTGCACATCCCTATTTGCCAGTCATTAAATTGCATTATACCGCAAATTCATATCAAATTTACCTAAATTTGATATGAATTTGCGGTACAGAATATAGCAATTATGTTCCGTAGAACGAGCGCTATAAAACCCATTCAGTCTGTGGAAGCCAATCCATTTCTGTTGTTCAAGGATCCCATCAAGGTTTCGATGTATAACGTAAGGGATGCTATTATCGCTAAGATCAAGGAGCTCGCGCCGAATGCTCCTTTAACGAAGCCGTTCACAGACCATCTACTAAAAATGGGCAAACATAAGCTTAACCAATATAATACGCTGAACTTTGTGCTCCAAGAATTTAATATCACTATACAGATATTTACACCGTTGGTCGGCGGTGAAACACTGACCTATACGGTTCCAGTCGATGCAGGAGATCCGCCTCCGAACCTTTTGAGAACGAAGTTCTTGGGACTGTTCTAGAACCTAAACTTGTGACGAATAGGGTACTAGAATGCATCCCCTTTCCATTATTACGCCGTGCAGTCGCGTCGCCAATCTGAAGCGAATCGCGGAGTCCATTCAGTTTGACAAAATCGATCGGTGGTATATTGTGTATGACACGTCTCCCGCCAAAGGAACCACGTCGCAGCGTACCTATGAGAAACAGTTCCTGGACAATCCGAAGGTCTCGGAACTCGAGTGCCCTGTCAAATGCTGGGGCAATCCCCAGCGAAACTTGGCACTCAGCCTTATTACTGACGGCCTCGTCTATTATCTGGACGATGACAACATTGTCCACGAAGCCTTCTGGTCGGAGCTCGATTCGTTTGACCTCGATCACCTCTATTCATTCGATCAGTATCACTGCAACAAGCAACTCATCGTAAAGGGGGGACGACTTCAGGAGAAGTTCATTGATACAGCACAGTACATTGTCCCTCGGCAACTGATAGGATCGCTGGTCTGGGACATGCTGGACGGCGGGCTCGGCTCGGATGGGCGCTTCACAGAGGATCTGAATCGTCTGCACGGATCCAAGCACGTCTATGTGCCGAAGGTGCTGTGCTATTACAATTTTTTGAGAGCTTAAACTAAACGCAGATATAGGTAAAATAAATCAGATGAAACTACTGCAAGTTGGGGATTCCCATCCTCGCAATGCAGAATTTATTGTAAGAGCCTGTGCTCTCTTTGGAATCGAGTATCATCGCACAAATTTGACTGAATTTCCAGACAACGGGTACGATATTATCTGGTGCCCTGGAACATGGGTTAATCCGGATCGCCATCCGAAATCGAAGTTTATCTTTGGCCCCCAGTTTTTCGTGTTTCCGAATGCCAGCCATGCGCTCTTTACTCAATCGAAGCCCGAGCACGGAAATCGATGCATCTATAACTGTTTGAGCGATTGGAATGTGACGGTACACAAGGAGTTTGTGGGATCTGCGACTCACATTCCATTTGTTGCACTTCCAAATGGATTGGAGGATATTCAGCCAAAGGCGGCCTCTACCGAGTACGACTTTGATTGTATTCTCTATTCAAAGGCACGGCATCCTAGCCTATTACAGTTCTGCGAATCGATCGTGAAGGCGAAAGGTCTACTATACAAGGTCTATAAATACGGATCCTATCAGCGCCAGGAGTATATTGAGACACTTAAGCGAACGAAGTTCGTGATCTGGATTGGAAGTCACGAATCTCAGGGATTTGCACTCGAAGAGTGCTTGGCTACAGGGACACCGATCTATCTCTATGATGCAAAAACCATGAAGGAGGAGTTCTATGGGCGCTACACCTATGCACATCACAAAGAGGCATTACTGGCCACTTCGGCACAGTACTGGGATGATCGCTGTGGTCTCAAAGTCTACTCAAATGAGGAGTTTGTGAGTCGCTTCGATGAGTTTCTGGCGGCCATTCCTACCTACAGTCCTGCGGCCTATGTGCAAGAGGTTCTAACGGATAGGGTCTGCTTTCAGCGATTCTTGGATGTGCTGAACCTAAAATCATAATAAGTATTCTATGACTAGAATGCTCTCTACAATCGATGCAAGCGAATATATACATGCGACACCGTTTCCGCATGTATATATTGATAATTTTCTAAGTGCGGATCGCGTCCATGCACTTCAACAAGAGATTCTAGGTATATCTGTCGATGCATGGGATCGGTACAACAATCCATTTGAGCAGAAATATACATTGCGAGATAAATTTAATTTTCCACAGCATCTTAGAACCCTCTTTGCAGAATTTGAATCGGATGCGTTTATAGATCAGTTATCTGCTATTTGCGGCTACAAATTGATTCGTGATTCTAATCGCAATTTTTGGGGAGTTCATACCTATGAGAACGGTGATCGGCTGGATATTCACGTAGATGCTGGAATTCATCCGACAATGAATTGTAAAAAGCAATTGACATTGGGACTTTATCTAAGTGCGAACTGGGAGGAATCCTATGGTTGTAAACTGGAATTGTGGAAAGGGGGCAACGCAGCAAATCCTTCTGCAAAATTAGATGAAAAAGTGCATGAGATTGCGCCTATTTGCAATCGCCTTGTTCTGTTCACATGCAATGACTATTCATGGCATGGAAATCCAGAACCGGTTACATGCCCTTCATCTGCTAAGCGGATTTTTATAACCATGTCGTATATGAGTGAGAATACGGAAGATTTAAATAAACGCCCAAAAGCGCTCTTTATAGCGCGACCAGGAGACGCAGAGGATTTAGAAAAGGATCGATTACGACTTCTGCGAGCCGATCCAGAACGCTATAAAGAGATATATCGCTTAGTATAAATATTACTTGCAGATGTCCTCGCATATCTTGAGAAGCTTGGACTCTATAATTTCTCTAAGCTCTGGAAGTTTTCTATTTAAATGTGTCATATCCTTGTCTACATATTGCATATCTAATTTATCATCTACACTTATTAAGTCATATATGTCAAAGAATGGTATTTTATTCTCTAGGCAAACTGCTTGTAAACGTTCATTCATATAACGAGTGTATAGTATTCTATCCTGATCTGTCCCTGTTATAGTATTATTTATAGACAAAGGCAATGGATATACACAGTTAACAATGGGGCGAATTTTAAACAGGGTTCCATCTGAATAGCATCTAATAATCTCTATATATTGGTAAACAAGCCCATCTATCATGGATTTATAATCCCCATTGGAATATGTATGAATATTTTTTTGAACATCGTTCCATCCATAGCAAAAGAGCACAATATCATTCTCTTGAACATTAATTGGACATATATCACCAGGAGGCATGCGCTCTACAATATTATAGAGTGGAATACCCGATTGGACAAATGTATACATGGTGACAGGCATTTCCCCCCAACCAACCCAATGGTTTTTAATTTTATGAGAATCATAATAAAATATGCAGTGACTATCTCCTATTGCAAATATGTTTGGTAAGGGCATTTTGGTCTATCTATTATATAGAATATATGTTTATACTGCCTAAAGCACCATATGTATGTAAATTAAGAATGAGTCATTGGAATAATCAAACAGGAAATCGCCGTTATGAAAATACATTCGGATTTATTGCAGCACCGAATCAGTTTTTTAGCCAATATAATCAAGACAGAAGCCTAGAATCATGCGTATTTAAGGGATATACAAATGGCGTATTCATGGATGTAGGTGCGCACGATGGTGTAGATCTCAATAACACACTCTATTTTGAACGAACTCGTAACTGGCTGGGCATCAATATTGAGCCAATTGCATCAGTATACAAGCGTCTTCTTACAAATCGGCCGACTAGCACAAATATAAACTGTGCTGTTTCTAGCATAGACGGTAGCAGTGAATTCGTATGTAATTCAGGTTACACTGAAATGTTGTCAGGGCTAAAAAATCAATACGATGCTCGTCATATTGACCGAATTAATGGTGAGAATAGAACAACAGGCGCTATTAGTACAACTATAACCGTTGCCACAAAGCGAATCGAGACCATCTGCAACGAACATGCAATTAATCGCATTCATTACTTATCGATTGATGTGGAAGGGGGTGAACTGCAAGTGCTGCAGTCCATTGATTATAGCAAGGTCTTTATTGATGTAATTGGGTTTGAGAATAACTATCACGATACTGCGCATATTCCAATTGAGTACTTAAAGGAAAGGGGATATCTGCAACTGGCCGATCATATTGCAGATGTCTTTATGATTCATAAAGACTCTGAATTTATAGAAAATTGCAGAGATCTGCTGCGCTAAATACTATATAAAATAACATTCATTGATAAATAAATAATGTCATACGCTGTAACACTATTTATTACTTCCTGTGGTCGGCCAGAACTATTAAAGCGAACACTGACAAGTTTTGTAGCACATAATACCTATCCTATCCAAGAAGTCATCTTGTGCGAAGATTCCGGTATTCCAGGAATTGTTGATTTTGCAAGTGATATTCTGCCGTATCCTATTACTTACTGTTACAATACAGTACGCAGCGGACAAATGAAAACAATTGAAACCTATACAGCACTTATTAAGACCCCCTTTGTATTTCACTTGGAAGACGATTATGAATTCTTTGATAGTGGATTTATTGAACTATCTTTAAAAATTATGGAGACAGATCCTATGATCTCCCAGGTGCTATTAGAAGATGAACAGCATACCTATTTTACGGTAGACATCCAGAATCCACTCTGTCGCAAAGCGCTTACCTCCGATCCTATAGATACCTCTGTAAATGATGGCAATGGTGCACTGTCCTGTTTCAGTTGGAGACCCTCCTTGCGGCGAATTGAAATTCAGAAGCTTCGTATGCCCTACAAGCTATGGGATGATGAATATACAATTCAACTAAAAGTCAATAAGATGGGATATTATTCGGTAGTTACACAGAATGTTAAAAATGGCCAGAAGGGGTTTTGCAGACACATTGGGCGTATGAATCATGTGCCTATTCTAGCACATCATAAGATTCCTAGTCGAACTGATTTCCCCGATAAAATCAAGTTGCGTATAGAAGACATTGATTCACTGTAATACACTATCTATTTTTCTACCAAGAGCCTCTAGTGTATAATGATCCTTCCAATATTGATTGGTGCGTTCATTAAAAATCGGGCGATTAACAAATTCTAGATACTTGACATCATCATTGTCTAATTCAATTACACGAGCTACAAGCCGATCAAATGCTTCATCTGACTCGTCCTCCAAATATAGCATTGAATCTGCACTAAATATATTGTGAATATTGGGTGTACCCCAATAGATGGGTATTGTTCGTGCCATATAAGGATTTACAATCTTTTCGGTAGAATAGGATGCCATTTTTGTATTTTCACCACAAATCATGAATTTATGCTGCCCAAGTATATGAAAATACTCAGAACTCCAATAGCGAGCTCGAATAGATCCACCTGTATTATTTGCATAAGACCCCATGGAATTGACCCGCTTATAGCGAGTCAATCGCTCGAATAGTTTATTGCGAGTAGCACAGGTAGGGTTTGACACAATAAATGTACAAAACGAGGAAGGGACGGATAGGATTGGGCGCTCGAGCTGTAGAGTTGGAAGAAATCGATTGCAGTGAATATACATAATGGCCAATGGAAGATCTACCACATTCGAAATACCCTGCACCCCTGTTAGTGCAAGAGTATATTGGTCGGCATCGGGCAATACAGGCTCTCCAATAAAGTTTATTGTATAGAGCCATTGATTACGATTTTTAATAGCTGGATCCGGTTTTCCCGCATCTAATAATACATTTGCTTTTCTGAGATCCGTTGTGATTTCAAAGTTCTTTAGTTTTGTGTAGGAAAACAACTCTTCAAAAAAACCAATATGATTGGCGTCCCGTTTATCCATAAATCCTGGCCACCAATTATAAGGATATATATATACTTGTGTAGTAGGCATGTATAAATGTACTCCATTGTATTAGTTTAGGTTCAAACAGTATTATTTTTTGAACCTAAACTAATCATACGCTTCCTATGAAGAATGAAAATTATTGACAGTTTCATATTCTATAATGAACTTGATCTACTTTTTTACAGACTATCTATACTCAATCCGCATGTAGATACATTTATCTTAGTAGAATCTACTCATACATTTACGGGACACCCTAAGCCACTCTATTATAGCGAAAATAAAGAGAAATTTCAGAAGTTTAATGATAAAATTATTCATATTATTGTTGACAATGTGCCTTACAAATTTCCAAATATTAACTACAGCAGTGGTCAACAGTGGCAGAATGAACATCATCAGCGAAATGCAATTAAACAAGGTCTTGATACAATACTAGCTACACTAACAGATGAGGATATTATTATAACGTCAGATGTAGATGAAATACCCAATCCACTTATTTTAGAAAGTGCAAAAAATAATACACTTGCATATAATAAGGCAACCTTAAATCGACTAGCCCTGGATATGTACTACTATAATATATGTTGCAGAATTGGTGAAGGCAGCAATTGGCACGGTATTAAATTATTGACAGTGTGCGCGTATAATACGATTCGACTGTCATTTCAACAGATGCGCACACATGAACATTCCCACTCTGTTCCTATTGTTCCTAAGGGGGGATGGCATTTGAGCTATTTTGGCGATATATCATTTATTATTAAAAAGCTTGGTAGTTTTGCGCATCACGAATATAATAATGATACATATACTAATAGGGACGCTCTGGAGCAAAAAATTAAATTAGGGATCAATCTGTTGACAAATACTGAATTGCAATACATTCCAATCGATAAGAATGACAATTTGCCCTATCAGTATGAGCTCTATCTTCAGAAGTATGTACCCGTTAAGAATCTAATTAAGCCCCCTCCGCAGGAGGGGGAATAAATAGATTCTTAACACGAGTGTTTAGTACCACTTGGTACCGCAGAGCTAAATCTGTAGTCTAAAGATATACCTACAATGTATGTAGAATGTTGCAAAGAGATCGTGTTATTAATGGTATTATTAAAAATTATAATTTGGAGAATCCTGCATACCTAGAAATTGGTGTATGGCAGGGAGAAACATTTAAACATATTCATACAAATCAGAAAGACGGCGTGGATCCAGGGCAGTACTGTGACTGCGCACTTGTTAACTATAAAATAACATCGGATGAGTTTTTTACAAAGGTGCCAAAGAAGTATGATATTATTTTTATAGATGGGCTGCATACAGCCTATCAGGTTTCGAAAGACATTTATAATTCTATTCAGAATTTGAATAGTGGCGGATGGATAATGCTAGATGATGTATTTCCGCATTGTAAGTACGAACAGGAGCGCCTTAATTTGAAGAAGTCGGGACCCCAGACCGGCGATGTATGGAAGGCGGTCTATGATCAACTAGATCGCATTTGTGAATTATCAGAAATCGTATATTTTGAACAATCCACTGAACGAGGAAACTTGATTTTTAAGCTGAAGGAGAATAATACCCAAAATATCACAATTGATGCATCGATTCCTACGATGAATGTGGATGGCTGGTATACTGGAACAGATGCTGAATGGAATAAATATGACTATGATCGCGATTTTCAAACCTATTTGGCCGCTCTTACAACTATCAATGCGAATAGCAGTTTCATAGCAACTTACTAATCGCTGTCAGTATAGAGTATCGTAGAGCATCCTTATTAAAATATTTTCTCACTAATATGTCTTGCTGTTCTAAAGCAGTTTTATAAATATCAAGATTTCCTAAAAGAATTGTCTTCTTTTTTAGAAAATCTTGCCCATCTGAAAAAGTACATAGTTCTGAAAAGCTCTCACCATCTGTAAATCCCCAGTTAAGACCGTCAATATTTGTCATTAAGAGGGCACCAGACTTTAAAATCTCAAAGGTGCGCTTATTAGGATCACCTACGCCTATCAGATCTACGCAAATTGCATATTGTGCAAGAGCATCAATATAACGATTATATGGAAGTGACGAATAGGATGTGATATAGGGGCGGATCTGTGTATGAATTGCATCACGATCTCGTATAATTCCCTCTTCCTTATGATTATGGGTATACGTTCCGCCAATCCACACGGCTTCCATTCTGTTTGGCTGCCGAGTAGTTGCAGGGGACTCTGTGTAATCTAGCATAGTCCACATAACACACGGCTTGCAGAACATACAAAGAGGAAATGGAACTACATTGGACTGATAGGTGATCTTGTTGGAATAATTGCGCTTGAAGAATAGATTTACAGGCTGCCCAGGATACTGATTGGGGTCATAGGGATAATCATGAGTATCAAAGAGCGCAACATGCTTGAACTGCTGTGAACGAATCAGTGCATAGATACGCTCTAGCATTGCAACGGCAATCTCGTGTTGGCAGGGCTTTTTACCATATGCATCATATACTGTGAATACAATAAATACCTGATCATAGTTCTCAGATGTAATAGGACTCCAATCAGTCTTGTATCGAAATCCATACTGTTTCTCAAACTCATTATTTGACATATGATTTGTCCAACTATAGTTAAAGAAACTATCGGGCTCGTGTGAATAATAGTCTGCCTCGGGAAATAGACGCGTTAATCCAGGAATATTGTGCGCTGGATCAATGATACAGAGTCGCATTGTGAATTTAAACAATACACAATTTAGTTGTGTATTGTTTAAATGCGCGTGATCATCCTAGGAGCAAATGGAATGCTCGGATCGATGATGGAGTTCATCGGTTCTCAACAATCAGCGCAAATTGTTCCCATTCGCCGCCAA
>Ga0214919_10006640_pt1 | contig 15827 bp, 14 predicted proteins | sample LL1503_MetaG_FD_177994 | JGI IMG/M metagenome (GOLD analysis project Ga0214919, IMG submission 177994) | Freshwater microbial communities from Lake Lanier, Atlanta, Georgia, United States - LL-1503 | ecosystem: Environmental > Aquatic > Freshwater > Lake | place: USA: Georgia | collected... | reverse complement strand
ACAACTGGTTTAGCGATAGTTTTAGCTGGGGCTTTAACTGCAACTGGTTTTTTGATTTCAGCTTTTTTAACAACTGGTTTAGCGATAGTTTTAGCTGGGGCTTTAACTGTAACTGGTTTTTTGATTTCAGCGGAATTAATTTGCATATCATCTTGTTGAGACATTTTGGATATAAGGGAATCAATTTTATAATAATCCCTTTGTTGCTCAGTCATAATATGCAACATTAATGACTGAACTTCACAATCAATAACAACCCATTCATTAGACATTCCCATTTCTGATACGCTTGTGCTACTTATGAATGTAATTCCATTTTCTTTAAATATTTTTTCAATATTTTCTGCTATAGCCTTGCAATGTCTTTCTGATGTTGCTGTTGCAATTATAACATCGTTGACTAAATAATCTTGAATACCAGAATAGTGCACAATATCTTCACATTTACCAATATCTAAAACTCTTTTAGATATAATTATAGAATTCATTTTGGACATATTACCAACATTAAAAGATTTTATAGCGGAAGTCATAATGATAAAAAATAGCTTTACTTATCTAAATTTATATATATAAAATATATTTTGCAAGAAAAAACATTTCTTATATGTAATTTATATACAATATTTCATTATTAAATACAGTTAATTAACTAAAAAAGTCATTATACAAGCACTATTTGAGCTATAATTTGAAGAATCTTGGTAATCAAAATCAAGCACAGTTTCGCCACCAGTAAGGGTAATTTTACAACTATTTTGTGATATTTGAGCATCCGCATGTACAATCCCATAACTTGAAACAGGTTTTCCATCATCAATTTTATCATCCACAATAAACGCAATATCAGCAGATACGACGCCGGCATTACCAGCATTCGTATCAATTACACATGTTGATAAATTTTTATAACCAAAAAGAATTAATCTTGGTTTATTTGAAAAATTAGAATATACTAAATTATCATATATAGCGCTAGATTTTGGCATATTATTATCAGTAATTGATGTGTTTATGGAATCCATTCCAATAACCCATGCAGCTTGATTTGAAAAATCTGCTATTGGAAAGCCTAAATTTGTGTTATTACACTTTGCAATATTTACTTCATTATCTACAAATCCAGCTTTACTTAATTGTGGAAAAGCAAGCTGAGATTTTAAAATACTTATATGATTGGTGTGACTTGTGGTAAATAAAGCCGAATAACTAGCTGGTGAGTAGCTTGAAATTAGTTCTTGATTAGCCTTTAAAGTTGGGTTATTCAATGACCCAGTTAAATCAGATATATCTAAATCACCAGGATAAAAACCATAAACACCTTTAAAGGAAGTAATAGCTTTAGAAAATTTTGTATATTCTTGTATAATTTTATATGCCTTAAACTGCTTGATTAAACTTACAATACCAGCTGTTGTTCCCGCCAATAATGTTGCCACAATAACTAATACAGATACAAGCTCTATACTTAAAAACATTCCTGATTTGTTATTCTTTTTTGCAAATTTCATATTTATGTTTTAAAACTTAAAGTGGCGCATTAACAGGGTCTGAGCTTGTACAGTCATCTTTTAGCTTTAAATCTTGTTCCAATGTTACTGTATCTCCATTTGTATCAATAAATTTTCCAACTGGAATTGAGGCTCTACATTTGCATCCACCTTTGGCTCTTTTATCTAAAGCAAACAAACCGACAAAAGACTCTGCCGAAAAGAATACCGCAATACCTATTGTAAGACCAATAAATAAACCAGGATTAACCTTTCCTTGCAATACGCCAACTCCGACAGTTATTAAAATAAAACCAAATAATGCAATTCCAACTTCACCTGTTGCAAGTGCAATTGCACGACATAGACTATCTGCGATACCATTTGCTTCTGTCATCCTTGCATTCCGTAAGGCATCTGCTCTTTCTGTAGCTGTAAGATCAGCAAATGATGCAGCATAAGATTTTTCAATAATGATAAAGCAAAGTATAAAACATGATATTGCAATAAATATATTTTTCATAAATTAATTTTATATAAACGCTTAATAACTAAAATACAATGTTATGATATTATTTAATATAAATCAAGCTTTTAAAAATGTTTCTTGAAATAAGATAAACTGGAAATAAATTCAAGAAAAGAATGAAAAAAATAACCCTTTTTGTATTCTGCTGTAAAAGGTGATATAGTTGTAAGCATACAAAAAAGAGACAATAATGGAATAATTTCGCCAAGAAAATAGCCAATTCAATTGTAAAGATTAATATAAATTAAATTGAATTATATTAATTCATAATACTATTTCAATCCAGTTGATATATTTGTAATACTTGAATACATAGGGCTAAATATTGCTACACCCATCCATCCAACAATCAATCCCGTAAACATTGTCATAATCGGCTTCATGCTATTTATTACAAACTCTGCTGTATTTATTACCTCCTTATCATAAGTTTCTTTAATGTTCATAATCGTACCCTCAACATCATTCACCGCCTCACCAATGCCTATCATGGATATAAAAAATTTAGGAAAAATTTTAAATTTACTAAAAGAAGAATGCAAAGTATCTCCGCTTGACATAATAATACCAACATATTCAACCTGTGTACGAATATATCTATTCATGATAACACGGGGAGACATCATAATTGCTTCATTCACTTTATACCCAGAGTGAATTAAAATTGATATAAAAGCAGATAATCTAGCAATTTCAATTTTTAATAAAAGTTGTCCAAAAAGTGGAATTTTTAATTTTACTTTATCTACAAATATAGCACCTTTTTTCCAATTTAGTAACTTTGGAAGAGTATTTGTTAAAAATATAAATATTATAAATATAGGAATATAAGGCCAATATTTCAATAAAAAATGTGAAAATGATATAAAATTTTCAGTAACTGTTGGCAGTTTTCCTTGACTTAGCTGAGATAAAGTCTCAATTAATTTAGGTAATACCATAGTTGACGCACTAACTATCATTAAAAGAATAAAAACAAGACCTATAATTGGCTTTAATATTGCACTTCTTATGTGTTGTTTTATTTTTGCTGCCCATTTGATATAATCAACTATCATAATGCCAATCTTTTCAACGGAATTTGTTTTTTCAGCAACAAATATTAAATTTGGAAACATTTCACCAAAGCATCCAATGCTTGTCATTGCATCAGATAAATTTGCACCCTCTTGAACCTTTGTTTTAATTGCCTTTGCAGCTCTTAATAAATCTTTACTATTTGATAAATCTATTAATAAATCAAGGGATTGCAAAGTATTTATACCAGCATGTGCCATTTCCGATATATGAATAAAGAATGAAATCATATCTTTTTGACTTAAAGATAGTTTTGTATTAAAATTTCTAATTTTTACAGCTTTTTGTATAGAAATAATATCAATTTCCAATTCCATTAGTTGATATAAAGCGTCAGATTTTGATGTTGCTAAAATTACATTTGACACCTCATGCCCATTTGAATTAATTCCTTTATAAAAAAATGATAACATTTATTAAAAATCTAAATCTCTGTAACAATTTGCCGGGTTAAATCCCGCAACCCCATCTTGCAACAATGCCCTAAAGGATGGTCTTGATTTAATAATTCTATACCAATCTTTAAAGAATTCCTTATTTCCTGATGTCATTTTACCCCAATTTATCATACCCAAGTAATCTAAAACTGAAATATGCGATGCCAAAGCAAAGTCTGCCATAGATATTTTATGTGATGCAATCCAGCCCCTTTTTGAAAGTAAATATCCAAAATAATCAATATGTACAAGTAAATTTTGAGATGAGATATTAATTAATATTGGATCTGGCATTTCTTGATTTTTAAAAAAATTAATTATTTTCTCATGCAATGCATGCATAACCACTTCTTGATAGAATTTAATATTAACCCAATCTATCATTCTTCTAATTTCAGCTTTTTCTTCCGGATTGCCAAATATTAATAAATTACTATCATGCTTATCTTCTAAATATTCAAGTATCGCGTTAACTCCGGATAAAAGGAGATTCGAATTTCCAGAATTAATTTCACTCTCAGTAGCTTTTTTTACTAAAAATGGAACACTTCCAGATTTATTCATTTTCATAAATATATCTCTTTTTTCCCAATAATTTTCTAGTGTTAACGAAGTTGGTATAGCTTTTTCTGCCATACAAATCCTTACTGATCTTGAAAATGGACACAAGGTATAGTGGTATAATCTATACATTCTATAAGTAAAAAATAAGTCAACTGCATGCTTTTATTTAAAGATAAAAATTTCAAAAGTCAACAATTAGTTCTTGAATTTAGAAAAATTATATTTAATACATTAATGTTTATATAAACAAAGTATGCAGATTGAAGAACCAATACAAGGTAATATACAAATGGCAACTGAATCTGATGGTATATGCATAGGTATAGATTTAGGAACCACAAATTCAGTTGCTACATTCGTACAAGATGGAAGGATTGTAACCATTGAGGAACAAGGTTTAGACATAATTCCATCTTGTGTTTCTATTTCAAAGGATGGCAATATTTTAATAGGGTTAGATGCAATTCATAAAATTAATGATAACAATTACTGTACAATACAGTCTATTAAAAGATACATTGGAAATATAAAACATGCCAAAAAATTTGATGTATTTGGCAATATATACACCCCAACTCAAATTTCTGCTTTTATTTTAGAAAAAATTAAAACTTTAGCAGAAAAGCAATTGCAAAGAGTAATTTCATCTTGCGTTATAACAGTTCCAGCAAATTTCGATGATAACCAAAGAAATGAAACAAAAATGGCAGCAAAAATGGCAGGAATGGATGTAAAAAGAGTAATAAACGAACCTACTGCAGCCGCTCTTGCATATGGAATCGATAATAAATCAGAAGGTATATATCTTGTATATGACTTAGGAGGGGGAACATTTGATATATCAATTTTAAAAATGCAAAAAGGTATTTTCCGTGTTATTGCAACGAATGGAGATACAAATCTTGGTGGAGACGATATTGATGAAATTCTTCTAGATTATATTGCAAAAAAAAATAAAATTATGAAAGAAAGCATTAGAAATTTTCAACTAAGCGTAAGAGGTATTAAAGAACATCTTTCCAATCATGACATTTTTGAAAATAAAATTTCAATTAATTCAATAGTTTTGAATATATCAATTACAAGAAGTGAACTTGAAAGTATATCAAGCCAATTAATTTCAAAAACAATTCAAATAATGCAAAATACTATTCAAGATGCAAATATATCTATATCTGAAATCCATGGAATAATATTAGTAGGCGGAATGACAAGAATGCCTATAATACAGGAAAAAATAAAATCTATAATACCTTGCATAATATTTACCAATCTAGATCCTGATAAAATCGTAGGAATAGGAGCGGGAATTCGTGCAGCTGGAAGAAAAAGTGGATTTGAAAATATACTTTTAGATATTTGCCCACTATCAATTGGAATTGAAACCATGGGTGGAGTTGTTGAGAAAATTATTTATAGAAATACCCCAATACCATGTTCTGCTATTCAAAATTTTACCACATCCCATGACAATCAAACTGGAATTATAATTCATATTGTCCAAGGAGAAAGGGAGTTTGCAAAAGACTGTAGGTCTTTAGGTAAAATAGAACTTAAAAATATTCAAAAAATGTCAGCTGGCATGGCAAAAGTAAAAATTACACTAGAAATAGATGTAGATGGAATTTTATCAGTTTCTGCAATAGATGAAATATCAAAAAGTGAAATTTCAACTGAAATAAAACCAAGCTATGGAATGGATTACAAAGAAATGTCTGATATGTTAATTTCGGCGATAGAAAATGCTAAAAGCGATATGCAAAATAAATTGTTAATAGAAAGTATAGAAAATGCTAAACGTATGATAAATACAATTGAAAAAGCACTAGATGAAGATGGAGATCTTATATCTGTTGAAAAAATGGAAAAAATATCCAATGAAATATCAAAACTCGAAGGCATGTATTTACAAAGTGACAGAGATTCCATTCAAGAGCAAATTACTGAACTTGAAAAAATTGCCACACCCTTCATGGAAAGCCGCACAGATAAATATCTTAATCAAGTTGTAGTGGGAACTAAGATAGATTAAAATTCAAACCAGATTAATCTAATAAAATCTATGAAATATATTTTTATCGTATTACCAAAAATACCCTCTTAAATGGATATTTTAATCCATAAAAACCTCTAATAAAGAAATTTATTTTAATTTTAAATAATAAATATCATAAATATATAACATATTATCCTTAAGATCAAACTTCCACATGGATAATTTTTTCCCATACTTCAGGAATTTGATATTCTATAATAGACTTTACTATTGGAATATAAGTATAATACATTAATTTATGATGATTGGATTTCGCTATAATAATCATTTATAAAATTTTCACTTTTAACATAAATTTTGACATACGGCTTTATATTCATATATATCACCTTTTTTCATAATCAAAATCTCTAATTTTATGAAACAGATCTAATAATTCAGAATCAATTTTTACTGCCCTATCTATTAAATCATTACTTTGAAAAATTATTTCATTCTTATTTTTGTAAAATAAGCATCTAAGATAAGCAAGTAAAAATGGAATAGTCTACTTTAATAGCTCTAGCATTTTATCGAATAAATTTATTTTTTATTGCATCAAATCTTCAACTTCCTCTTTCTAAGTATTTTGTTGTTCCGTTTTTTCTCTTTATATTCTTTTAAGAACTAACTTTACTCTTTCTCCTGCCTGATTAATACCTATTTGGGTGAAAGCCATAACTGCTTTTGTTAACAAAACTTTACTCAAAGTATGGCTTTTTCATTCTTAGTTACAATGAATCATTTAAAGTTCATTATAATCGAACCAAATTTTTAGTAATTTTAACCCAAATATTCGCAATATTAGAAACTTAATACAAAACAAAGCTAATCAACTTTTGATATAAAATATATTAATCAAGTGGAAATATTTTTTCTTGCTTTTTTCATTTTATTATTTAAAGTACTGCAAGGGTTATATTAAATTAATTTTTATGTCAATTTTAAATAGAAGAGTTGTTGTAACTGGAATGGGAATAGTTTTACCTGGAGCTTACAATATCAAGTCTGCATGGGATAAGATCATAAATAGTAAATCTTTTATTTCCAAAATAGATTCTTTTGATACAAGCGGACTAAACACCAAAATTGCAGGAGAAATTAAATGGAAAAATATCGAATATGAAAACAAAACTGATTTTCAATACACTAATTTGTTTAACCCTGAAGGTGCAATTGACAAGAAAGATATAAAAAGAATGGATAAATTTATAATTTACGGCATGCACTCAGCAGAACAGGCAATAATAGAGTCTGGAATTAATGCAGAAAATATAAATAAGGATAGAATTGGCGCACTGCTTGGCTCTGGCATTGGTGGACTTCAAACAATTGAGGAAACTGATCAAATTTTACGCATACAGGGTTTAAAAAAAGTTAGCCCTTTCTTTATTCCATCTGTATTAATAAATCTTATTTCTGGACAAATATCAATGAAGTATGGCTTTAAGGGACCTAATTTTGGTATAGTTAGTGCATGTGCAACAGCTGCCCATAGCATTGGCGAAGGTGCAAGAACTATAATATGTGATGATGCAGATATTATGATAGTAGGCGGATCTGAAGCGTCTATTTGTAATCTTGGAATAGCTGGATTTAATGCTCTTCGTGCCTTATCCACAAATAATGAAAATCCTATATCAGCTTCTCGTCCGTGGGATAAAGATAGAGATGGTTTTGTAATGGGAGAAGGTTCTGCAACATTAATACTTGAAGAATATGAGCATGCAAAAAAGCGTGGAGCTAAAATTTACTGTGAGCTTGCTGGCTATGGGGCATCTGCTGATGCATATCATTTAACTGCCCCACATCCTGAGGGAGATGGTGCTTTACTTGCTATGAACTCAGCACTTAGAAAAGCTAAAATCAATGCAAATCAAATACATTATATCAACGCACATGGAACATCAACTCCAATGGGAGATGAAATAGAGGTAAAAGCTATTAAAAAATTACTTCATAATGATGCACAGAATATTGTTATATCATCAACTAAATCATCAACCGGACATTTACTTGGTGCTGCTGCTGCAATTGAAGCGGTTTTTTCAATACTAGCTATGGAAAATGGAATATTTCCACCAACTTTAAATCTTGACAACCCATCTGAATCTTGTGATTTAGATTTTTGCCCACATGAAGCAAGAGATGGTGCAATTGATATAGTTTTATCTAACTCATTTGGTTTTGGTGGCTGTAACGCCTCTTTACTGTTTAAAAAAATATAAATATTATTTTGTGAACATACTTACAATTGATACAGCAAATGCCTTATTATGTCTATCTTTGCAAACATTAAACGGCATTTTTTTTTATACCAGTGAAACGCAAAATTATCAATGTGAAGAAATAGTTTTACAAATCAATAATTTGTTACAAAAAGCAAATACAAAACTTCAAGAAATTCATTATTTTGGTATAAATTTAGGCCCTGGCAGCTTTACAGGTGTAAGAATTGCAACAGCATATTTATCTGGCCTTCTTGCATTTAATCCTGATAAAAAAATTATTCAAATTGATACTTTTGATATATCTTTAGAAGATTTTTTATCAAAAAATAAATGCCATCATGAAGTAATAGATATTATTTTTAAAGCGGATATAGGAAGTGGAATTTTTATCAAATCTTATAATTTAAAAAATAATACCAAAAGCATTGAAAAATATATCAAAACTGAAGAATTTCAAGAAAAAATCAATACTTTGTACCTTTTAGAGGAGGTTGTTTTCCATAAGATAAATGTTATAAATAAAGAATTATGCAGTAAAATTTCGCCACTTGGAATGCAATTAGCATCTATAAAAAATATAAATAGTGCAGAAAGTCTTGACAAAATTAAAATTATATCACCCAAATATCTAAGACAGCCATTTTAATATGAAATTTACAATATTAATAATTATATTATTACTTACTGCTTGTAAAAAAGAGGTTAAATTTGTTGGTTATCCAAATATAGAAAAAATTCACAATCAAATTAAATTTGGATATACAAAAGAATATATATTAAATACAATAGGGGCTCCATCTTTTATTTCAAATGATGAATCAATATGGTATTACACAAGAATAAATGGAAATGATGGAAATTTAGTAAGCTTTGTTCCGAAAAATAGGTCTTTACTTGCAATCACCTTCAACGGACAAAATCTTGTTGCTGATATAAAAATAGATACTAAAGAAATATCTCTTGATAAAAAACCATATTTTATAAACAAAAAAATGCTAAAATATAGTATAAAATAACTTTTTTATAAAATATATTTGCATTTAATTGAAAATTCAGTATTATACAATATGTTCTTATGAATATATGCCAGAGCAAAAAATTTTACCAACAATATCTAACACAAGTGAACGAAATTATCAGAAAATGGCACTAACAGACCTCGAAAATATAGATAATACTTTAATAAAAGCACAAAAATCTGAAATAAAAACACCAGATATAGCCCAAATATCTAAAAATAGTATAAAAAATTTGATTAGAGATGGTTTATTAGACATTATAAACAAAACAAACGATGATATAAGTTTGACCGCTGAGGAAATGAAAAAAGACTTACAAAAACTATCCTTGGAATCTAGAATTGCCGTTAGTGGATTAAGTACTTATTTAAGCAATAATAAATACAGCATAACACATCAAACCAATGCAATTGTAAACAAAGTAATAAATGATGCCCGCAATACAACAATAAAAAAAATACAAGACTTACTCAAACAAGCTCAACTTACAATGAAATTAAATCATAAAACTATAGATTTGTTAAATACACTTAAAAGCAGACTTAAAAAGTTCAAGGGTATTGAGGATATAGATGAAAACATAACAAGAGGCATGAAAACTCTTTCAGATATATTCGATAAAATTGAAAAAGGAGATCAAGGTACATTATATAATGTATTTAGAAGTTTTTTCGGAAAACTTGCGTCCTTCTTTACATATTTTGACCTACAAAATGAATCAGCCTATAACACAGATAATGTATTTAGTAACTTTATTAGTAAAAATAAAACAGAGGCCAATAGTGCTATGTCTATTTTATCAAATACAGAAACTATTAATATGGCATTGGAGGATATGATAATGAATGCGCTTAAAGTTAACGAAGATATAACTGAAGATAACGCAGTAGAAGTTTTCCACAGTAAGATAAGTGAAATAATAGATAAAACTATTAAAACTCCTGAGAATGAAATATATTTAAAAATGTTAGAAGAAATGCAGAATAGTGGTAAAAAGGTAGATAAAAAGGTTACAAAGTATGATAAACTAATAAAAACCTTGATGTTGGCAGCTAATCCAATAAAAGAAAATGTTTCAAAGATGGATAAATTATTATTTATATTCCATACAAAATCAGAACAGTTGTTATCCAAAAATAATGATAAAATTTTAATATCACAATATCAAGATGCAATATTACAATTATCCAGTAACTATAAATCTACGATGATTAAAATGCAAAATGATTATAGTGAAAAAATAGCAAATGGTCAAGATGGAAAAGCTCAGTTTAAAGTGTATCAACAATGCCAAGAGGCAATGTTCACAATATATAATTTATATAAAAATAAAATAATGGAATTAGAAAATAAAAAGTCAGCAGTATTGAAAAATATTAAAGATAGTGTGAAAATTTTAATAGAGGAATTGAAATCATGCCCAATAGATAAAAACGATGAATCAAAAGTTACTAGTCAATTAAAAGCTAGCTTGGGAATAATAAACAAAATTACAGATGCTGGATTTAATGTTGAATATAATTTTAAACAGAAAGAGACAGAAAAAGATAATGTTGTATTAAGTATTGAATTAATTGAATTATTAGGTAATGCAACAAAACCTAATATAGAAGAATATGAATCATTTTTACCAAAAGAGCCAAGTTATTCGGTTGAAGTGGGTTTTAAAAAACCATCATATCCAAATAATTATATTCACCACGAGAAGGTTATTAAATACATTAAGGATAAATGTCATGGCTTTACTCCATCAAGCAACTCGAATAGTGATATTACTGGTACGGCTTTTATAGACCATAAAGAAATAAGTAATCTTGAAAAATACGTCAAGGATAAATTTGGTAAAGAACTATGTAATTATATTACAATTATTTCTCCCGAAGAAAAAAATTTATATGACAAAAAAGCAAACGAAAATACAAAGAAACAACGATTAACCGAAACATTGCTTCGTAATCAGGGGAATGGATTAAATGTGCACCTAGATGGCCGTGGCCTTATATAATATAAAATTATGATAAATCAAAACTTATTTACAATATTACAATCTGAATTTTTCGTGCAATACTACAATAAATTTAAGTGGTTATATGAATTTATTATAACTTATAAAGATGCAATATTTCAATCTATTGCCATAGCTGTTTCTTTTGCTATTTTAATAGTGTTTATTATTGTAAAAAAGATTGCCAAATCTACACTAAAAAAGTATTTAAATTTAATTAAAATATTTTGCTATATAGACCCCTTGTACAAGGAATCAATATTAATAATAACTCTTGCTACATTCAGTTTTATTTTAACATATTTTCAAATATCTCAAAATTTTATAATTTTCACTATACAAATTATAATTGCATCTATAATATCAAAAATAATAAATATTATTTCAAAAAATGTTATTAAATATGGGCTTTTATTAAATTTTTTACTAATTTTTATTGTTATAGATTCAATAAATTCACCTTTACATGCAAGAGTTTTATCTGATATAGTAATTTTTTCAAATGTGTCTTTAAAAGATTGCATAAGATGTATATTATCCATTATTTCATCAATTTTTATTTTCAAAGAAGTTCAATTGATAATAAAATCGAAAATTTCAAAATCTAACATGGACCAAAACATACAATTTTTTGCAAATAATATTGCAAAAACCATCATAATATTTTTATTATCAATTTTTATTTTAAAATCGATTAATATAGATTTAAAAGTACTTACAGTATTTACTGGAGCAATTGGCTTAGGTCTTGGGCTTAGTATTCAAAAATTCTTTTCCAGAATTGCAAATGGAATAATGATAATTTTAGATAAAAAAATGAAAATTGGCGACTGGGTAGATATAGATTTAGTATCAGGAATAGTATCAGACATTTCAACAAAATATGTATCATTAAAAACCTTTAATGGTGCAGAAGTTACCTTGCCAGCTGAAAAGGTTTTACTTTCAAATATTGTAAATCATACAAAAAATTCAGATGGTAGAGTGGAAATTTTATTTAATATAACAATAAATTCTGATTTCAATCTTGCTTTAAAAATCATAGAAACGGCATGCAAAGAATCTAAATTTTTAATCCATAAAGATAGAGTACATTCAATAATTCAAGATGTTTCTTTGCATGGCATAACTTTAAAAGCTGGATTTTGGGTAAAGGAATATCATCAAAACTGCATTGTCGCAAAACATGATGCACTATATAATATATTAACTCAATTTAAAATAAATAACATTGAACTATCTCAAAGCAAGCTTTAAGTTTTTTATTTACTTAAATCTTTATATAGTTTTAATTTATTATATGTGCCAGCTAAAAAGGTTGTTAAAATTAAAAGTGGTAAATTTTTTAAATTATAATTATATGAAAAAAACTTGTGGAGCTTTGATAATTAGCTTAATGATTACTACCAATGTTTATGCAAAAGAAAAAAGCTTTGATCATCCTTGTAAAAAGATTATCAATCAAGCCATTATGTATAGAACATTTGAGCAAAAATCATCGTGGGCTTTCGCTCAAGAAGATTTCTCTTGGATGGTTGCCAACCAAAAAAGATGTGCTATGATTGCTGACCTTATACTTGCTGGACTTGCTGGGTATAATCTTGCTTCTACAAAAACACCACAGCCAACAAACCCTACAGTCAATAATTGTGGGCAAGTTGAAAGTGAACTGCGTGAATGTAAGCAACAACTATCTAATGGAACTCATGAGGCAGGATGCAGAGGTTTTATAGAAGGTCAAACAATGCCTAATCCTTATCGTAACTAGGTGAGGTTGAGCAGTAGCTACGGGAGGATATATTTTGCCATAGCCACAAATATATCTATATACCCCCTAAAAACAATCCAAATATCAAATATAACAAGGAGTAATTAATAATAAGCACTTTTTTCAATATATATTTTATTCAGTAAAATTACAAATCATCATTATGCTTTTGGAGAGACATCAGGTTGCTGATTTGAAGAAATTTGCTGTTCATACAATTTTTCACCAAGTAATGCATCTGTAAGTTTTTTAACAGTAGATTTATCTACACCCTCTGCACCAAGGTTTTGATACATTTGAACAGATTTTTTAAAGTGAGCCTGAACTCTTTCAACATCCATAACCATTCTTACATATAAAGTTCCAGTTTTTGGATCTTGCCAAATATCAGTTCTTCTTGCGCCTGAAAGTGGCAATTTATCAACAATATTTTTCGTAACTGCAGAAAATTTCTTTGAAATATCTTCAGATTTTGCAACAACTTCTTTTTTATTTTGCTCACCAGCTTTAATATTTTGTTCTTGATTAACTGAATCTTCAACAACCTTGTCAACTTTTGTTTGAATTTGAGATGCTAAATTGCCCAAAGCATCATTTTCAGCTTGAGCTATTTGCATTTTAACGCCACCATGACTTGGATCTGAAATTCCAACTGCTGCAATTTCATTTTTATCTTTTGAAACTGCATAAGGATCAAAAACCCAAGCTGGGCCACCAATTTTATCAAGTGAACCACGACCAGTACAAGCAACTACAATAATACTTAGTATAACAGCATATTTCTTTAAAGACATATAAAAAATCCAAATATAAGTGATGATTTTAAAAAAAATGTTATTGTCAAGACAAAATTTTATACATCAAATTTAATATTTAAATAAACTCATTATTAGAATTTAATTTACTTTAAGGCATTACATACTTTGTAAAACCAATATTCATAAAATAATCAACTTTCATAAGGCTTTTGTTTGATTTTTTCTTTGTTATCTTTTTTATAAATCAATATCAACTAAAATAACATATACGGGAACAGCCGGAAAATGCCTTTTTAATCTTTCAATATCATAGACTAATTGTTTCTCCCCCCATAAGATACCCCTGTTGACATTTGTTGTTGCAAATTATGACAAGGTACTATTTCAATTCCAACATCCGCTTTATTTTCATTAAAAAATATTAAAATTTTGCAATATCATAAAACATAAAAGCATATTTTCCAAATTGCACCTCAACCAAAACTCTATCTTTTATAAAATCTATCTGTTTATATGAATTTGGGATTATTTTTTTAACATTTGGAATATCCCAAACATCTGATGGATTTTTCTATTTGGATTACAAGATAACTCTCCTTTCCTATTTCCCTTAAAATAGGGTTTATTTGGATATTTTTGCCGTAAGCTGTTTTTTAAAAGTAATTTAAAGGCAGTTACGCCGTCATCAATAGCTGGTATATTACCATAAATCGATATTTTACTCGCAACTTGGTTGGCTCTACTGAACCCCTTCACGAGCAATCATATTCAAAAATTGTGAAAGTTGGCTAAAGGTATTTAACCCTTCTGCATGGCAAAATTGCTTCACATTTGTTCTAAAAGCTAATTCAAATCTTATTCTGTCAAAAGTTTTTGCATATATTTTTAGAATTTTAGTGTACCCGCTAATATTTACCTTGATGCACCCAGTTTTACCCACAGTTTAACAACAATTATAAGAAGTTGGATATACGACGTGTGAAATATTATTTTATATTGCAGAAAATGAAAACCGCTCAAAATTTCTCATTCTCTGTAGAAATTCTTAACTAAATTCATAATCAACAAAAAAGACCAGTCATCGACTATTGCATTTATAATTGGCGTTAGATAGTGTAATAATGAAATTTAATTGAATACTTTTTAATCTCTAATTGGCATCACAGTGGCATCTCCGTATACAATCGTGCATTGAGTAAATATGGGGAAAACCCAGCGCGCAGTTTCTGCTCTCAGTTGCACATTTCCTATATCGCCATTTTCTGCCGCCTTTTCAACTGCAGTATTGCCATATAAAGGAATTCCAATGAAGCTAGTCATACAAGATTCACCTTTTTTGGCTGCTTTAAGCGCCTTAAAATCAACCTTGGAAAGGTCAACTTTTTTCTTTGTACCTGAATAAGATAGGGTATCGCTAACATTTTGAGTGCTAACGCAGGCAGTTAACAATAATAATAGCAATAATAAGAAAGTCTTGTCAAATAGCATATTCAAATAAATATAATTTATCCTTAATAAATTCACATTATTTTAATTGTCAAGCAATAATTACTAATACTAAGTTTATTTAATTTATACTATTAATAACTATATATACATATATGGCTCTTTTTGGTGTATACTTGATTGATAGAATTATTAGAGTTATTATGTGGATCACCATTCGCTCCGTCATAGTTTATTTCTTGGAGTTTTGATGATTGATATATTCTAAGAACTATAACCTTTTCTGCCAATTTGTCTCGGAATTTATGATTTTCATTTTACTCGCCTAGCTCAGCTTCGCTTCGGTTCAGTTGTTGCAGCTTCGCCAAGCATAGAAAAAATTAACTCAAGGTCTGCCATGTGGTCACGGAGGTTTTCATTTGGCTTAGCTAAACCTTTGAAATCCCTATACTCACTCGGTGTCATTCC
>Ga0214919_10006639_pt1 | contig 15828 bp, 11 predicted proteins | sample LL1503_MetaG_FD_177994 | JGI IMG/M metagenome (GOLD analysis project Ga0214919, IMG submission 177994) | Freshwater microbial communities from Lake Lanier, Atlanta, Georgia, United States - LL-1503 | ecosystem: Environmental > Aquatic > Freshwater > Lake | place: USA: Georgia | collected... | reverse complement strand
AAAAAATCCAGAAGATTTGGGAGAGGGCTTTAATTTCCTGGGACTGGGCATCCTCTTTTTAATACCGTTTGCAGTAATTAAAATAATCCCCATTTATCCATATTGGATGCCACGGTTAAAACGATATCCATTTTTATGCTTAATGCTTTTCGGTCTAACTATATTTTCACTTTCAAACAATATCAGTGCTGGTAACTATTCATTTAGCTACTACTGGCCAGATTTTTTGATTAATAAGGCGGCTATTTTACGATCTTCTGGAAGATTATTTTGGCCGGTATTCTATTCGATCTGCCTATTTATACTAATACTTATCGTACGTGGTTACCCACGAAAAAAAACACTCGTACTTCTATCTTTTGCATGCCTTCTTCAAATTTTAGATTCGAGCGCAGGATGGTTACCATTACGAAAACACCTGGCCAATATATCAATCTCCACTCCTAAATTAGGGCTATCAAATCCATTTTGGAATGCGGCCGCTAAGCATTATTCTAAAATTGAGGTTTATCCTCTTAGGGATTCCCAAGCACAAATTTATTGGTATCCACTTTCACATTTAGCAGCCCAATTTCACTTAAGTACTACTGCTATTTATTTAGGTCGCAGTGCAAATGCAAAGATTGTTAATATGGCCAATGCAAAATTTGAGCAAATTAAATTATCCGGAAAGTATGATGTTAATACTCTATATATTCTCGATAATTGGAAAAAATATCCAGAATTATTGTCTCCAAATCTTAATCCAAATAAAGATTTACTGGCTTTAATTGATGGGATCATCGTCCTTGCTCCCGAATGGAAAATTTGCAAAGATTGTCTAAGAGTAGATCCAAGACTAGAGATTAGTTCGCCTCCCCGCTAAAGTAAATGTGTCTTTTTTTCTCAAACGCTGGATATGGACATAATTTTAAAATAAGGGAACTAAGTACAAAAGGGCTGTGGTAGTATTTCTCCTAAATCTTGATAATATGGCGTGATGGATAAAATTCTACTCTGCACCAATTATCTAACAGGGGCTGCAATTTGATCTATGCGTTGAGTTTTAAGGATTACTTTCTAAAAAAATCCTGAGAAAAAAACGTCAATTAATATTAATCGCCTAAAAAACTGAGTTAGATTAACAAAAATAGACTCTAATAAATTTGAAATTAGAGCGCGTAGTAATGAAAAAAGCTTGGTTAAGATCATGTCTCGGTAACATTTTTGCAATAGTTTTTAATGGGGTGAACTCAATAAAGATTCTTTTGCTAAATTGGCAAAGTATAAGAATCGGTCTAATCCTTATAAATCAAAGAGATAAAACGCAAACCAAAGAAAGTCCAATCGGTAAATTGCAAGAGGGCAATAGATAACGCTCGAAAGCAAAAATTTGGCGCAAAACAGCGTTAATGGTTTTGCTAGGCTTCATTGCCTTAATCTGTCTGTCGCTCAAAATAAATCGATCAAATAGTCGGCTAATCAAAATCAGGGGAAAGAGAATTGAATTAAAGTAACTTGTTCTTTGAACCTTAAGCCCAGAATCCTTAATTAATCTTATTAGGGCGCTCCTTGAATATCTACGATGATGCTGTAAAAATTGATCGTGCGGACCAAATAGCCACTCACAGGCTGGCACAGTCAAAATTATTTTGCCTTGCGGGGTAAGATAATTCTTTAATTTCATTAATGTTGCTCCATCATTTTTAATGTGCTCCAAGACATCAAATAAGCAAATTAAATCGAACTTTTCGCCAGAATAAGGCATTTGATCTGGGCACTTACCCAAAGTTAGCACAACATCCTTTACCCCTTTTTTAGTGGCCATAGCAAGTGCGCTAGGGTTCATTTCAAAGGCTTTAAGTTCGCCAAGCTTACTAAGCATCAATAAGTTACCGCCCGTGCCACAGCCCACTTCAAGTATTTTTAAATTTGGTTTGCATGATTGCTTTATTAAAGCTGACAAAATTTGCCTCCTGGCTACAAACCACCAATGAGAGTCTTCAATCTCTTGCATTTCACAATAGGCAGTCGGATCCATAGGCTATTCCATTAAATTTGTGTAAGATATCTATAATTTACTATTTTAATAAAGTGCTGTTTAAATGAGAATTTGCAATAGTTACCTCAAGCCCTAACTCGACATTAACAAGTCTTTTAATGATAAACCCCCTACTCCTATCCATTATCGTTCCTACCTATAACGAAGAGCTAGGTATTGATGAGTTTTATCGAAGAACTAAAGGGGTTGTTGATTCACTTGCACCAGAATTTGACTACGAGTTAATTTTTATTAATGACTGCAGTACAGACAACACATTAGTTAAATTAGCTGGGCTAGCTAAAATAGATAAAAAAATAAAAATTATTAGTTTTTCTAAAAATTTTGGTAACCAAGCTGGCATCACTGCAGGCGTCGATCATGCTAAAGGAGATGTGGCCGTTATTATTGATGATGACCTACAAGATCCCCCGGAATTAATCCGCCAATTTATTGAGCAATGGAAAAAGGGTTATAAGGTTGTATATGGTGTACGACCAAAGCGAAAAGGCGTAAATCCACTGTTCAAATTAGTAGCCAAACTTTTTTACGCAAGCCTTGGAAAACTCAGTGCCACAAAAATACCTCCTGACACAGGTGATTTTCGTCTTTTAGATCGTCAGGTTTTAAATTCCTTAAAGAATATGCGTGAAGAAAGTCGGTATTACCGAGGAATGGTATCTTGGGTAGGATTTAAACAAATTGGGGTTGAATACGAAAGAGATCAACGGTATGCTGGCAAATCGACCTTTACCCTAAAAAAATATATTCATTTTGCACTTAATGGCATAACTTCATTTACCGATCAACCGCTCTATTTTTCTACTATCTTAGGTTTTATTATTACCATTATTACTTTTATTTTAGGGGTTCAGATTATCATCACCAAGATAATGGATCCGAGCTTTTCCATTCCCGGATGGCCTTCTTTAGCTGTTATTATCCTATTTTTTGGCGGTATTCAACTTTTATCAATTGGGGTAGTTAGTATTTATATCGGTAAAATTTATCGTGAAGTCAAAGATCGTCCACTATATATAGTTGAAGAAACTTATAATTTTGATCCAATTAAATTACATAACTGATAAAAAATTGCAATAGCAATTTATTTTTTGTTTAAATATGCCATTGCAGTATTGACTAAAGCATCTTCAGATTTAATTATTGGGGCCCATTGTAAGAGTATTTTTGCTTTACTGGCATCAACGCAAGAAGGTGCAAGTAATAAACCAACTATTGGTTTTTTTCCAAGCAGGCTTGCTATCCAACTCAAAAAAGCTGGTGATACCGAGAATAAAGCAGGCTTTTTATCCATTGCACTAGCTAGCTGTAAAATTAAATCGGCAATCGACCAGCTCTGATCATCAGCCACTAAAAAAACTTCCCCGGGCGCTTTTGAATGGGTTGTTGCAACACGAATAAAATCCAGAAGATTATCTAATGCTAAGTAGCTGCGTAAGGTTTTGACACTAGCAAGGGGTATTGGAAAGCCCCACTTTATACAATGCATCATGACTAAAAAATTTGCAGGAACACGCGGCCCATAAACGGGAGGTGGTCGAATGATGACTAATTCCATAGCACTTCCGCTAACTAACTGGGTCAGTTTCGCCTCAGCCTCTTGCTTGGAAATGCCATAGGCATATCGTGGTCGCAAGGTATCCGTCTCACAAAACGCGTGCCCCAATTCATTTTCTTCACCATGAACCTTAAGAGAGCTTAAAAAAATAAATCGCCGAACCCCGCTAGATAGAGCTGCGCTTGCAACTCGCATGCTGCCATCGACATTAATCTTTCGACATAAAGCCAATACATCAGTAAAGGGATTTTTAGGAATGTGATACTGCGCAGCACAGTGCAAGACATAATCAACGTCTACCATTGCTTGTTGCCAACCGGAGTTATGGTTAATGTCAAGATTATTTATAACCCGTACGTTACTTGGAAAGGATAAATTCGTGGGCATTCTGCGCAATGCAGCAATTACCTTATAACTGGGTAATTGAGCAAAATAGAGCACTGCGCCGTATCCGATGAAACCATTAGCGCCAGTTATTAAGATGGTCTTAGTGTCCATTTCTACTCAATTGTGAAGGTAAAATATATTTCATAAGGCATAGATTAAGGTCTCTCCTGATGCATCAAATAACTTTATTCATATATTATGAGCTAAATAAATCTAACTCTAAAATCTATATCAAATATACTTTGTCCTACTCATTATATTAATATTTTTATTTAAACCTTAATAAAAAATTACTATCAAGTCCATATTTAATGCTGCTAAAAAACTGCTTCTTTTTTTTAATCTCAAAAATAAATAAAGGGCCTATTCTTGCATTTATCATCGGTTCTTTAGCATTTTTATTAATAGTTGGCATAAGCCCACTACTGCCTTCTAATGTTAGCTGGATTAATATTCTTGATCCTACGCAACAGTTTATAGGATGGCAATTTTTTCGCAATACTCCCTGGAGTGTTCCAATAGGCATTAATCCTAATTTTGGGTTAGATTTTAGTAATTCCATTGTCTACACTGACTCCATTCCGCTCCTAGCATTTATTTTTAAAATATTCTCCCCGCTACTACCAGAAACATTTCAGTACTTGGGGATTTGGTATTTACTTAGTCTAATTCTGCAAGCATATTTTTCCATCAAGCTTATTAGTCTAATTTCAAAAGAAACTTCTATTCAAGTATTAGGTGCAATTTTATTTGTTTTTTCACCACCGCTACTATTTCGCATCAATTTGCAATCTGCCCTAACCGGTCACTTTTTTATCCTAGCAGGTCTTTACCTTAACTTGGGCACTCAAAATAATAAGAGGGCATTTCAATGGGGCGCTCTTATTTTAACTGCTGAAATGGTCAACATTTATTTGATGGTTATGGTTATGGGATTATGGCTAGCCAATCTCTTGGATAAATCTGTATTACAAAAATCAATCCATTTAAAGTCTGCATTATTAGAATTCTGGGCTATTTTTGCTCTCGTACTATTTTGTGCTTGGCTCATTGGCTACTTTGAAGTAGCTGATACTGCCATACAGGGTGAATATGGTCAGTATGGAATGAATGTGCTTTCATTTTTGACCCCCAATGGATGGTCGTATCTTCTACCAGGAGAAAAAGAAAACGATTTTGCACTACTCGGAGGATTTAACTATATGGGGCTTGGCCTAATAGTTGGGAGCTTAATATCTTTTTTACTGCTTTTTTCCAATAAAATCCAAATCAAAATTCTACTTTCATATGCTTTTTTCAATTACCTTTTTCTATTCATTTTATTTGTTCTATTTTCTGTCTTTGCTATTAGTCAAAACATTCATATTGGTACTTGGGGATTTTCATTGCCAATTCCAGAAAAAATTGTTTCTATAGCATCTAACTTAAGGCACTCTAATAGATTAATTTGGCCAATTTTCTATATTACATATTTAAGTATTATTTTTTTAATAGTTAAAGGTATTAAAAAACAATTAGTTTCCTGGATTTTGTTATGTTTAGTATTTCTCCAAACTGCTGATACGAGTAAAGGCTGGGTTTTACTTCATAAAACCTTAAGTAAGTCACATCAAAGCCCCGATCAAATTTTAAAAAACCCATTTTGGCAGTGCGCAGGAACCCTATACTCTAAAATCATCTTAGCGCCACCTGAAATCTCTGTCATTCAACCATATTGGGAAATTTTTAGCACATTTGCTACAAAATTTAATATGGGGACTAATTTTACTTATTTTGCTAGAGTAGATAGTAATAAAATTGCCAGCTCAAGAGAGAAATTACTACTCTCATTAGAGATGGGCACTTTTGATAAAAATGCCTTGTATATACTCAAGCCCTGGAGAGAACAGCCAAATCAAAAAATTCTTATTAACTCTCAAAATGATGTACTTATGCAGATAGATGGGTTTTTGGTATTAGCACCTAATTGGAAAGTTAAAGGCGGCTGTCGAAATTCGGTTAATGAAAAAGAAACCCTTAACTTTAGGCCAATTATTTTTACTAACCAAGCGATACCGTTCTCAAATCAAAACGATAATTATTCTAAATTTTTAATAAGCGGATGGTCCAATCCAGAGGCCTGGGGAATCTGGTCCATTGGCTCAAAAGCGCAAATATTACTACCTTTGCCTTTGGAAAAAATTACCTCACTAGAAATTGAAGTTTCACCGTTCATCTCAAGCAAAAACCCCAAACAAGAGCTCATCATATCGATTAATGGGAAACTAATTGGTCCATTTTTTCTGAGTAAACCAGGAACCAATTGGATTAATATACCCCTATCATTAGAAATTCAAGCTGCGGAACTAGTTCAAATAGACCTGACATTTCCGTTGCATACTAGCCCAAAAAAATTGGGTCTTTATAATGATGAACGTGAGTTAGCGATAGGTCTTATATCAGCTCGATTTGTGAGATAGCTATCGAATGAATGTAAAAATTCCTGAAAATATTGCAATTAGTTTTTTTTTCCTTACCTTACTTATCTTGGGTGCAACGATTTTTCAAGATTATGGCATTGGCTGGGATGAGATTGTAGAGCGAATCGATGGGGCAGTCAGCCTGCAATATGCATTGCATTACCTTGGTATAAATTCTATTCATGCACCAACACAGCTTCTTTCACAGACTTTCATGGGTCCGCTTGATTTTATTAGCTATAAGGATAAGTATTATCCCGTAGGCTTTAATTTACCGATGGTGCTGATTGAATCACTATGGCACTTTCCCAATGAAAAATCAGTCTACTTATTTCGCCATGCAATAACCTATATTTTTTTCCTAATTGGGGCTTATTCAGTTTTCTGGTTAGCAAAAGATCGATTCTCGAATTGGCGTCTGGGATTGTTGGCGGCGCTTTTTTTAATTATTACCCCACGTATTTTTGCAGAGTCATTTTACAACAGTAAAGACTTAGTTTTACTTTCTTTATTTGCACTTGGAATGGTCACTGCTATTCAATTTATTTTTCATAATAATCTAAAAACTGCCTTGTTACATGGGTTTGTTACTGCTCTTGCAATGGAAATTCGGTTAATGGCGATTGCCCTTTTACTGATGACAGTATTTATTGTTTGTATTCGTATCTATACAAAAGTAGCCCCTTGTAAAAAAACCCTGATCACCATATTTGTTTACTTTGTAACAGTAACTACTTTTTTTATTTTATTTTGGCCTCTTTTGTGGGATAAGCCATTCACCCATTTCATCGAAGCATTTAAATTTATGTCGCAGTTCAAGGTTGCTGTAGACATGCTGTATTGGGGAAATACAATCTCTTCAATACAACTCCCATGGCATTATGCTTTTTCCTGGATAGCGATCACCACCCCCCTAACTTACCTGATATTTTGGTGCATTGGATTTATAAGTATTCCTGTAATGCTTATCAAAAAATTCCATTTTTTTATCCGTGATCCTAATGCATTAAAAGATTTTTTATTTCTTAGCTTTACGCTTGGGCCTCTTTTAGGCACATGCTTACTTAAGACATCCCTATATGACGGGTGGCGGCATCTTTATTTTATTTACCCCTCTTTTATCTTAATTGCCATAAAAGGATTGATTATTATTTGGGATAAATTAGGCACAAATATAAAATCTAAATATCTATTTATTTTTATTTTAGTGAGTAGCATGTCATGCACTTCCTTATGGATGATCCAGTCGCATCCTTTACAGAATGTTTATTTTAATATTTTTGCTGGTAATAACTGGAAAGACAACTTTGACATTGATTATTGGGGCCTAAGCAATTTAGCCGCCATTAAAGAAATTGCTAAAACTGATCCAAGGCCCTTGATTAAAATATGGCCCGCAAGTTATATGAACCTAAATCCCTCCCTTGACTTACTTGATAAAGCAGATAAATCACGCTTGCATTTATGGGGGCAAAAGGAAGACGCTGACTATATCATTACAAATTACCGCAATAGTCGACGTAGTAATTCATTAAATTTAAATTGCTTCTCGCCATTTTATGAAATTATCGTTGATCAAGAGTTGGTGCTTACGATTTTACAATCGAATAAGCAAATAAATAGCCCACTTATCTTTAGTAACAACTCTCCCATTATTTTTTCTAAAGATGGTATTGGGCCATGTTTTTTTCGCGGAACTGGCTGGGCAGAACCTGAAAAATGGGGAGTTTGGTCCGTCGGAGCCATTGCGGATTTGAGCTTGCCAAGCCCGCAAAATGGCCCATTTATTTTAAATATATACGCAAATGCTTTGTTACCCAATAAAAAAACGGGTTTAAATGTTCAAATTATGATTAATAATCAATTCATAACCAACTGGAATTTAACAAAACCTAATAACAATACTATATCCATTGCGCTAAGTAAAAAAATATTACAGTCATCAACAGATGGGAGACTTAGTATTAACTTTAAAAATTTAAATCCCACCAGCCCAAAATTGTTGGGTCTGGGATTAGACGATCGTCTTCTTGGAATTGGATTAGAATCAATTAGTTTAAAATAAAAATGAGCTAGTCGATACAGCTACCCATCTCGGTCCGATTAACTTTCAGATATTCAAACCTAATTCGGCTCAGTTGAAACCTAAAGTAAGTATGTATTGAATTCTAATTTCAAGATGCGATTCCATCGTTAATTGTATTCCCTTTTAAGGATGATTGGGTGCATTTTATTTAAATTCGAAAACAATAAAACTGAAAGAATCAAATAAATTTAATTCTTCGTGCAGCAAAAAATACCATTCTTATTAATAGCCAGCCATGTCTCCAGCGAGAAATATTAGTTTCTCCATAGCGTCTTGCCCGATACCGGATAGGCACCTCAAGAATCTTTAAATTCAGTCGGGACGCCCCAAAAAGCAAATCAAAATCGCCAAATGGATCAAAATCGCCAAAATACGATCGGGCTTTTGCAATACGGTCGTAATCTCTACTCCATAGCACTTTGGTACCACACAGGGTATCGCGGATTTGCTGCCCCAAGAGCCAACTAAACGTCCAAGAAAAAAATTTATTGCCTAATAAATTTAAAAAGCGCATTGAATCTTTTTGCATTGGATAGACTAAACGAACGCCATTTACAAATTCAGCAGTTCCACTAGCCATTAGCGAATAAAATCGTGGCAGATCCTCTGGGGGTACAGTGATGTCCGCATCCAAAATCATTAAAATATCTCCCTTTGCTTTTTCAAATCCCAACCTCACTGCATTGCCTTTCCCCTTACCGGTCTGGGTGAAAAGTTTGATATCTCTGTCTGGGAATTCCTCTATTACCCGTTTAATCACATCTTGGGTGTCATCCGTTGAATTGCCTTCTACAAAAATAATTTCTGTGTGAGACCCCATCTGAGGGGTTCTTTCTATTAATTCTTGAATATGGCCAGACTCATTTCGAGCAGCAATGATGACTGAAACCGATGGGTTTATCGCGTTGGACACACAGGCTGGTCTTGCAATCATCAAATTGGTGATTGCCAAATGTGAAAATGGCCATATCTTGGCCAAATAGCGATTGACCCATTTAGATAATCCCGGGATGTAAATGGGTAAGATACATTCCTTCCAGCTTCTCAGCTCTTGATATCCCGATATTTCCAATAAATTTTGCATGTCATGCCTGGTAAGCCAATTTTGCGCAAGAACCGGGCGAGCGAGCTTTAGATGCCGCGCCAAACTTAATGGAGCATTCCATAAATGGCTATAGAAATTAAAAATAATACGTGTACCGGGGTGACAATACCTTAGGATATGTTCTAAAAATAGCTGCGCATCCCACAAATCATTCACTAATTCAGAAACAATTATGTAGTCAAAATGCTGTTGTTGTATCTCAAAATGATGGGCATCGCTAACATAAAATTGCAATCTAGGGTGATGGGACCTTGCTATCGTTATTGCTTTGCTAGAAAAATCTATTCCTACTCCCATGCAGGGATTTAATTGCGCTAATAAATCCCCACACCCACAACCAATTTCTAGTACGCTTTTATCAGTTGAGACAAGATTTATATAGGTATCTCGTAAACACTTATGGTAATAACCTCCCAAAGAATTGAGTTGCCTTGAGATTACGTGATCCCAAAAACTCAAACGGGATTTTTGATATTCTGAAAATTCCGACTTAAATGTTGTCATAAATTGGCTTTACGCTAGAAAAAGGGCCCAAAAGAGACATTAAACAAGAATAGCATGAGGTCTTTACGTATTGTTTAAAAAACCTCAATTTACTGACATTGAACAGCTAAAATAACGCTAACTATAATAAATGGATTAATTATGAATCATGTAATTCAAGATGTACTAATTATTGGCGCAGGGCCGGCTGGCTTAACTGCTGGATACCAATTATGCAAAAGCAATAAGACAGTCACAATCCTAGAAAAAGATCCTCGCCTGGTAGGCGGAATCAGTAGGACAGAAAAATATAAAGGCTTTCTATTTGATATAGGAGGTCACCGTTTTTTTTCAAAATCAAAAGAAATTGTGGATTTGTGGAATGAAATTCTTCCGGATGACTTTATTGATCGTCCACGCCTCTCCAGAATCTACTATGGCAATAAATACTATTCCTACCCCCTAAAGCCCATTGAAGCTCTGACTAATTTAGGAATTTTTACGAGCTTTTTATGCGTGACATCGTATTTATGGGCAAAAATTACCCCTATTAAAGACCCTGAGACATTTCATCAATGGGTGAGAAACCAATTTGGAGAAAAGCTTTTTCTAATCTTTTTTAAAACTTATACGGAAAAAGTTTGGGGAATGTCTTGTGATGATATTTCTGCAGATTGGGCAGCGCAGCGAATCAAGGGATTAAGTCTTGGCAATGCGATTTGGTATTCCATTATTAAGCCTCTAAAGCCTTCCGCAAAAAAAGGAGGAAGTAAACCCATTATTAAAACCTTAATTGATACCTTTAAATACCCTAGGTTGGGTCCAGGTATGCTTTGGGAGGCGGCAGCCAAGAAGATTATTGAAAAGGGTGGTGAAATTGAAATGGGCGCCCATGTCCATCAGTGCTCTTGGGATAGTGAGAATGCCATGTGGACCGTTTCAGCATCTAGCCCTGCAGGTGAAAAGAAAGAGTACTTTGCAAGGAGTTTAATTTCATCAGCTCCATTAAACGAGCTTTCGAAACAAATTTATCCACCTCTAGCATCTATTGAAAGTGGTGATGCACTTAAATATCGCGATTTTATTACAGTCGCTTTAATTGCAAAGCACGCAAAAGACTTTCCGGATAATTGGATTTACATACACGATCCTTCAGTAAAAGTTGGAAGAGTGCAGAACTTCAAATCCTGGTCGCCTGAAATGGTTCCCGATAAGGATCTAACCTGCCTCGGCTTAGAATATTTTTGCTTTGAGGGAGATGGGCTATGGAATATGCCAGATCATGAGCTCATTCATTTGGCAACTAAGGAAATTGAAAAAATTGGCCTAATTAAACCAAATCAAGTCATAGATGGCGTTGTGGTTCGGCAGCCTAAAGCATACCCAGTTTACGACGATCAATATAAGGAAAACGTTGCTAATCTTCGAGAAGAAATTGAGGCATGCTTCCCAACCCTTCATCTTGTAGGTAGAAATGGGATGCATAAATACAATAATCAAGATCATGCCATGATGACAGCCATGTTGTCTACTAAAAATATCTTATTGGGCAGCAGAAAGTTTGACGTTTGGAATGTCAATGAAGATGCTGAATACCATGAATCTGGTTATGAAGGTGCAGAAAATGCCCTTAGTAGCGAAAGACCTGTCCCCCAAAAAGTAAATTCCTGATTGCAACCGGATTTTTGAAATTAGCTATCTTGTAAGTATTAGATCTAATCTTAGATTTCAGCTGGATACTGGCAGCCTCAGCAACTCCTTAAGATAGCTCTTTTTCAAAAAAGTGCTTGGTTTGGCCTAATAATATCTACACATGGATGGGTGGCAAAGCCGACACCCGCCGTAATGTCGCCATAGGCGCGAGAGGGGCCCAGGTAAGCCATTTCTAATACATCACCCTCTTTTGCTTCGAACTCTCGCATTCTGGATGGGCTAAGGCGAAAATTAGTGATCACTCCATTAATCCTCAGATTGTTAATTTGCCGCAATAATGAGCGCACACCTAAATACGTAGCAATTCTTAAGTTATTGATAATTTAATAAGTGGAAAATTGTTGGGAGTATTTATCTACAATTAGTCAGTCAATATGTAAACTAAACGCTAATTATTTTCGTCCCACTAGCTCCAAACGAGGGTTATTGATCATGTTCAAAATATCTTGAGCTGCAAGCTCATTCCCATAGTCCATGGCCACAAATTGAGTATTTGGGAAATAATACCTAACAGCTGAGTGAACAATAAATACCTGGTTAGGATTGCTTAGAGATTTTTCAGCGACCGAAACAATTTCGTTTTTAATCCAGTTAGTATCGCCAGGAACCGTTATAGAAATAGAGGTTTCACGGTAGACATTAAGAATTCGAAAATTTTGCACTATGCCTAAACCTATTATTAGAATACATAAGGAGGTTATATAAAGCTTTTTCCCATCAAAAAGGGTGGGCAATACGGCAGCGATATATCCTGCAACAAGCAACATAGGCGGCGCAAAATATCGAGGAAAGCCATCCCCAAGCCATCCGCTAGAGATAAAACCAACTGTAATCCCCACCGCAAAAACTAAATAAATCAACAACAAGAAATTATGATGAAGTTGCTCCTTTAGGTTTAATAAAGTCATTAATATTGCAATCAATATTAAGATTCCTAAAGGGTGTAGTAAATCTCGAAAGATGGCGATCAATGTAAGGGGCGAATATTTTTGCGATCCAATGGATTGCATTAACCTATAACCCGACAAATAGTCATTAGGCGAGATGAGAAAGCAGGTCAGCATTCCAGCACCCAAACCAAGTACTAAGAATAGTAATTTAATGGGGATACTGAATGAATTTTTTGAGCCCCGACCATTTTTGATCCAGACTATCATGATCGTCCTAAGCACCAGGCAAACTAAAATACTTGCCGCCAATGCTAAGGGCCATTCGTTCTTACAAAAAGCCACCAAATATCCCGCCAAAAATATTAAAGCTATAGAAATCTGAGTTCTTAGTACGAATGCGGCATCAAGCGCAACCAGAAAAAAAGAAATTCCTAGCAGACCAACACCCAAAGATCCATCCAATTGAGGTTGTATCGAAGAGCCGACCGATAATACGGTCGAAGAAGCATATAACAAAATGAGGAATGGCAAAACCATTGAAGTACCTCGCAGATTGCACGAGCTTAAAAAACAAATACCTACTAAAGCCAAATAACCTAGTGCAGAGATGCCTAAAAAAATGCTTCTAGCAAATTTGGTTTTATCCTCAAAACTAGTTAGAGCACGATAAAAAGGAGATGCAATTGGGTTTAATGCCTTATTTAAAAAACAATATGGCGCCAGGTTTCTACTGGGCCTAACAAATATATCCCTACCCCCAATATGAGCAATCAAGGTGAGGCAACTATTTAAACTTTCTTTCTCTTTCGCACCTAAGATCAAGGCATCAGATGAAGGACTTTGCACAATTAGCATCGCATGCGTGCCCTCCTCGCCAGTTAATGGCTTACTCAAAAAGGGAAGTCGAATTGCCAGTATCGCAAGGATAGTTAGTAAGACTAAAAACAATCTAAAATTGATTGATTGACGATGTGTATTCATATTATGAAATGGCAATAAACTTTTATCCTGTAGGAGTAACGGAAATATTCATTAAGAAACAAGTAGTCATTTTAGTAACTACAGTTATTTGTACTGTAAAAATTTGGTAATTAGGGCGTTTCGTAACCATTGTATCCTTGGAGATACTTATTGTAGTATCCCCCGTCAAGCCGACATTCCTAAAGTGTTGTTTTCTGCCTTTGCTCGGTAGTCTCTAGGCGGTATTCTGCCAAGAGATCTGTGCGGTCTTTCTTCGTTATAAATCGTGATCCAGTTTTCTGTAATTTCACGTACCTCCCTGAGGTTTTCAAATAAATAGGCATTGAGCACTTCATGCCGGTAGGTTTTATTAAAGCGTTCAATAAATGCATTTTGTTGAGGCTTTCCTGGCTGGATAAATTTGAGCTCAATGCCTTTAGCTTCACACCAGCCCATAAAGACCGTTGAGCGCAGTTCGCTCCCATTGTCCAGCCGTATGGCTTTAGGTAAACCATGGATCTCCTCTAGTTGCTCCAATGTTCTGACTACTCTAGCTGCTGGCAGGCTGATATCGATTTCAATAGCCAAGATCTCGCGGTTGGATTCATTGATAACGTTAAGGGTTCTAAAGGGGCGTCCGTAATGCAAGGTATCGTACATAAAATCCAGGGCCCACATCGAGTTGGCTTCGGTAGGCGCAATCAGCGGCACCTTGGGTAGCTTAGGGATGCGTTTTTTGGTTCTTCTGGGTAAGTTCAAGCCCATCTCCTTATACACACGCCACACCCGCTTGTGATTCCATGGATAGCCCTGATTGCGCATCCAATCAAAACACAATCTAAAACCCCAGCGGCCATGTTTAGCCACCACTTGATTAAGCACTTCAACGATGGGCTCATCAGCTTTAGCCCTACTTGTGGGGCGCTCGTAATACGATGACCTAGCTAGCCCCAGATGAGCGCAAGCCCTTGTAATGGGTACTGCTTCTTCGCCAACCAGGTAATCGACTGCATCTCTTTTACCCGTTGACGCTAGAGCTTTTTTTCAATTAAGTTCTTTAGCGCTCGGTTATCGTGGGTCAGTTCTGCCACCATCGTTTTATATTCTGATAGCTGCTGCTCAAGCTCTTTAACCCGTTTGAGCTCAGAAGCGTCAAGGCCACCGTATTTGGATCGCCACTTATAAAAGGTGGCGCCACTAATGCCATGCGTTCGTAGCAAATCTGCCATGGGTAATCCGCTTTCGGCTTCCTTCAATATCCCGACAATCTGGGTCTCTGTAAATCGTGACTTCTTCATGTGAACCTCCTGTTGTAAATACTGCCATAAACAACAGAAAACTCAACTTTTTAAATGTACGAATCTAGGGGGATACTACAATTCCTGCCCTAATATTTTGGCGCTATCACATTGCCCTCAATATTTGTATGCTAATTTTTGCAGGAATCTATGTCTGGCTATATTGGGCCATAGTCAGATTTAAGACTTCCAAATGGCTTCTTATCAAGAAATTAAACGGGGATTAATACAGAAATTTTTTTAATTTTTGATATGAAGTAAGTATTGGCTTAGATAAAGAATATAAAAAAAAGAATATCCCAGCATACGCGCCATGCAAGATATATCGGATCCCAGATCCAGACTCCACATCTTTCCATGGGCCCATATAAAGCAAAAAAATTGACAAAATTATTCCAAACGAAGCAACACCATATGGAATATACTTTTTTGCATTATTGGACAAAGCCAAAAGCAGAGTTAAAAAGTAAAAAACCCAGATAGTTTTGTAATCGTAAAATAAAGTGACTAGTAAATATTTAACAGCATCATTAAATTGAATATCGGGAATGGTTATTAGAGATATCGAGTAAAACTCCTGTAATCCATATTTTTCCAAAATAGCGCCCCAACTCAACTTCATAATAAATGCACCCAGCGCGAGAAATGCAATACAGATTGTCAAATCAATTCGCGATCTAATATTTGAATTCAAAAAAAATGAGAAAGCCCAAATCGCAGGAAGAATCGCCGGCAAAAAAAGGGCAGACACCGGCGGTTTTGAAATCATTATCAAAGCCCCCAATCCAACCAATAGGCATAAGGAATCAGCTCTAATCTTCGACCCAGATCCAAAAGAATCAATAACA
>Ga0214919_10006638_pt1 | contig 15830 bp, 12 predicted proteins | sample LL1503_MetaG_FD_177994 | JGI IMG/M metagenome (GOLD analysis project Ga0214919, IMG submission 177994) | Freshwater microbial communities from Lake Lanier, Atlanta, Georgia, United States - LL-1503 | ecosystem: Environmental > Aquatic > Freshwater > Lake | place: USA: Georgia | collected... | reverse complement strand
GTAAGCGTAAAAAGAAGACTCGTCGTTTAAAAAAGAAAGCATTTTCTAAAACTCGTCGACTACATTAAATACGCAAATACAAACTCTCAGCAATAGCAATCTTATAAAAGTCATATGCTTGAACGTTTTCTAACTTTTCTAGAAGAATCACATCAGAATTGAGTGTTGCTATATTTTTTAGTTCATCTACAATATTTAGAAGTTTGAGAAGAAATCTGGTAAGATTTCCTTCCATAATTCCATAAGTCTCACATACAGTTCCTACAGAAACATCATTGATTAAGTCTTGTAGAATATGAATGAACTCATAATTGAGTCGCCATTCATAAAATGCAATCTTATGTTTCCGCTCTACTTTTTCAATAACTTTACAATAAGATTCACAATTATATAGAACTTGTTTCACAGAATCATCTACTTGGATACTGCTGAGTGTAATTGCTTCTTTTTCTTCTTGTTCCATAAAGCATGTAAGAATTAATAGAATCTGTTTTTGATTTAGATTTACACATGCTCCAGTATCATACATTGTTGACATTAATAGAGCATTGCCTTCATTAATTTCTGTTGCATTAATACCTTTTGCTGTCAAACTTTTATCTAGATTCATAAATTCTAATTCTTTCAGAACCTCAAAATACGGGTCAAGGCTCGCTTCAAAGTTCTTATAATACTCTAAATCGCTTTCAATATCATATAAATTTTTTTTAATTACTTCACTTCTTGCATATGTTTTGCGAATAGAATCCCAAATTCTGTCAGGATGTTTGTTTTTCCAAGACTCATATTCTGACTGAACTTTTCTACGTGCTGCATTTACTGATTGTTTTAGTTTTTCTTTCATAGTTTCTTCGAACGTACAAGCATTGGTTTGTTCTTCAGTTAGTATCAAACCTTCTAACTCTTTTTCAAAATTCTCTTTGTCTTTGTTAAGCTCTAGCATAACCTTTTTAATCTGCTCATAATAATACGAGTTCTCAACCAAATCCATCCAGTTTAGATTTTTTGATTGGACTGTTTTAAGAATAAAATCATAATCAAACTTCATTCGTGACTGTAAGCGTGTTTTCGATCCACACATCATTTTCTTGATATCCCCTAACTCTTCTGCTCTTCTGTCAGGTAGATAGAATACATATCCTTTTGTATCTTTTCCCCGTCGTCCAGCACGGCCAGCCATCTGGATATACTCATCTGTTGTTAGCATGCGCATACTACCAGATTCATCATCATATTTTCTGTAACTTGTAAAGACTACAGTCTTTGTAGGCATGTTTAGTCCGACTGCAAAAGTTTCTGTTGCGAAAAGAACTTTTACTAGCCCCTTTGAGAATAGAATCTCTACAATCTCTTTTAACATTGGAAGAAGTCCAGAGTGATGAAACGCAATACCTCGTTCCAGTAAACTTACTAGATTAAAATATTGTTGAGAAATTTGTACGTTATCTTTGTATCTGTGAAGATAAAACTCAATAATATGTTTTACTTTTGCTGCATCAGATGTATCAATTAATGAGCCACTCACTTTAGAAGCATACATCTCACAATTCTTTCGTGAGAATACAAAGAATAGACATGGAAGCATTTCTCGGTCATAAAACATCTGAATAGTAGTATTTAGTTGATGAACATAAGATGCACCAGTATCGCCCTTTTCAACAACAGGGTCTTCATATCCTCTTAGCCGACGATTCTTTACAAGGTCTTTTTGATGTTTCTGATTCTTCTCTTGACTATCTTTCCAAACAAGGTAACGGTTGTACGCATCAGGATAAAATATTTCTTTTGCATCCATTATAGTTTCAAAGTCGTCTTTCTTAATTACATAATGTTCTAGTGGAACAATACGATATGTTGTTGAAATTAGATGAATAGGTTTCTGTTTTAGCTCTCCTAGCCAACTTGCGAAAAGGTCTGCGGAGTCAATAGTTGCTGAAAGAAGAACCATATTTGTTTCTCTAGGTAGAAGAATCATAGTTTCTTCCCATACACTTCCTCGCTCTTTATTATTGATGTAATGACATTCATCAAATATGACTGCGTCAAGATTCTCTAGACTTAGATTTGCAGTTAGTCCCAGATTCTCTGTTGCGGAGCCTTTCTTATATAATAAATTCCGTAGAATTTCAGTTGTCATCACAATGATGTCAGCATTTGGAGCGAATCGTATATCTCCCGTCATAATACCGACAGAATAATCTTTGAACATATGTTTCAAATCGTGAAACTTCTGATTGGAAAGACTTTTGATTGGAGTTGTGTAGAAGACTCGTTTTCCTTTCTTTAGCGAGTGGTAGATTTGGAATTCTGCACAAAGGGTTTTCCCTGAACCTGTCCGGCAAGTCACTAAGACATTCTCGTCACGATTAATGGCACGAATCGCATGTTTCTGAAATTTGTCTAGTGGGAATGAAAATTCATGCGAGAGTTGTTCATCCAACACAATATCTTGAGTCGGATTAACAATATTTAAATATTTTGAAAGAGGCATTCTATTTATAACCTATACTAACCGCCCATAAGCATCAATTTTATTCGTATTTTGCTGCTCTTCTTTCTTCGCTAAATCCGCTTTTCTTTGTCTTTCTTCTGCTATATATGGGTTTCTTGTATAAAGAATATAGGGTAATGCGTAGACAAATATACTACTTACAGATACAAAAGCGTGAAGAGGCATAAATTTATAGAGCATCGCAACCACTGCCGATCCTATCATTAATAGCGCATCTCCTCCGAGAACACTCGCTCCTAAATCATCAGCATACCCTTTAAACACATCCATCATTTCATTATGTCCGGTAGGGATTGGTTTTATAATTCCGAAGTAAAAAGCAATATCATGGACAAGTTGAACGACGCATAATAAAATTATGAAATACACTGGGCTCCATTCAAAACGCTCGTAAAAATATGAAGTGTAGATATATCTGCTTATTAAAAATCCGATGAAAATAATCATTACATCGGCTAAGACCGCTAGCACATTAAATTGATCGTACCATTCATTTAGATACTTCCCTCCAATTTTATAATAGCGTGCTAAAAATAATACCGATACATCCACTGTAAGAATTGCAAAGAAAATATAAAACAAATCGGAAGTATCCCGAAAGTTAGAAATATCTGGTAAATCAATATCCATCTATATAGTTTCTTTTTATTTATTAGAATGGAAAGAGTAAGAGGTTTAATGGCACGTAGACCCAGTGCGGTTCAAAAAAATTTTATGGCTGGTTTAGGGATTGTAATAGTATTTGCTGCTCTTATTGGTTCTGGATTTCTCTTACAAAAGAATAATGACACACTAAGTGGTTTAATTAAAAAGAATAAAATAAAAGATGATGGTCAAGGTTCTTGGAATGATATGCTTGCTGGTGTTACATTCTATAGTGCTATTTTAGTAGGTATATATGGAATAGGCTCACTTATAATGAGTAATGAAGAGCTGAAAATATATTTACCATATATTGTGTCATTAGTATCTCTTTTATTATTTGCTATGATTGCTTATTTAGGAACTACTTTAATATTGAATCAAATCGATATTAATGAAGGCGACCCAAATAATAGTGTAACTACAAATTATGCTCTTGGGGCTATTTATATACTGGTAGCAGTAGGGGGGTTAGGATTTACTTTATTTAAACATACTAGACCTTCTGTTTATTAAAGATTAGTATTTTTAGAAGAAATTAGCAGTTATTACAACATTTGACATTGTAGTATTGGAAGAAGATGTTGATAAATATACAGCAAACGTATCCGTTAGTTTTATTGTAACTGTGCTCGTTGATAAATAAGATAGTGTATTAGTTCCAACTAAAGGAACGGTGAAGTTTGGTAAAGCTACACCATTCTTATAAAGAACAGCAAACGAACTATTTCCAACACCTGGCCCGATTTGTGCTTGAATGCCAAAGGTTGTGATTAAATTCGTATTGGCAATACGAATACCATTATAATTTGTAATAATATCTGCGTTTGCTGTTGTAAAACTTAAAGTTCCTGGAACTAAAAAAGAATTTGACCAGTTATTACTAAGATGATGACCACCTCCAGCATCAAATGCTATATAATTTGATAAAACACCTGATACACCAAAATTAATAATACTTTGTGTTCCATTTACCGTTAAAGCATTATTATTTGCTGTTTTATTCACTAAATCTGTAAAACCAACTATAATTTGTCCTTTTGTTTGTGAAATATCTTGAGCGTAATTTCCACCATTGTATGCGTTTCCATTTACAGAACTAGATTTAATTTGTATAATTGCGTTGCTATTGTTTGTTTCAGCCCCATAATAAGTTCCACCAGTATAAAGAGGGTTCAAAGCATCTGTGCAAAATAAATTCACATCACGTGCAGAAAACTTATTGGAATCATCATTATATATACAACACGCTTTACCGGCTCCAGCACTTGTAACTGTCAACGCTGTTCGTTGCATATTATCATTCGCATTATAAAATGTAGATGAATGTCCTGATGAATATACACCGTATACGTAAGTTGGAACAGTATTTGCTGTTATAGCAGAATTATTCACATTTATAACGAGTGTTCGTAATTTACAAGTATCTTGACAAGAAGAAAAAGAAACACCTATTAAATTGGAAGCAAGTGGTGTTTTTGATGTAAGATTAAGAGTAACATCTTCTAAACGATTGCTTTGAGTAAATGTTACTAATGTTGTAGGAACTGTAACATTGGATTGAGCAATAATAACAGAATTTATATTTACTCCACGCATATTTACACCGGTTTTAAATATTACTTTCTCATTGTACGATCCTGGTAATAACCATATTTGGTCTTGCGTGGAAGCACAATACATCGCAACAGATATTGTAGAAAAAGGATAACTATATTGATTTGATAAAGCAGTTGAATCATTTCCATAAATAGAGTCTACACGGAGAATTTTACCAAATGATGCGTTCGCTTGTACTACAGGTATAGATGATAAATAAATATTTCCTAAACCTCTTACTGTTGACTGTAGTTGGCTAGAGGATACATAGCCAGCAGTTCCTAGACCTGTTACTGTTGATGTAAAGTTTGTATTAAAGGATGATAAATAAATATTTCCTAATCCTGCTACTGTGGATGTTAATCCAGATGTTGAAATATAATTATAATTTTCAATACCATTATAGTTAGTAGCATATATATTATTCCACCGTAAATTTGAAGCACCTAAATTATATAAATTATCTAAGCAAGGAACAATATCTAAATTTGCTTGTAATGTATTAATAGAAGAATAATAAAATAATGATGACATTCCAGCAATAGTTGTGCCAGTATAATATAATAGTGAATTCGTAGATGCTCCTACAACACTAAATCCTGTTACAGTTCCTACTGGGCCTTGAGGGCCTGTAGGGCCTATTGGGCCAACAATAGTACTTCCATTAGAGCCTGCTGCGCCTTGAGGTCCTCGGAAACATGAACAATCAATAAGAAGTTGCTTTGCTTCTCTTATAGTTGTCAATTGACTAGCATTCATTCTAATAGTTAAAATGTAAATGTTTGAATAATAAATATTTTAGGAGTACTTATTAAACCTGCAACTGTTGAAAAGAGTTGTGTACTAGAAATATAACCAGCAGTTCCTAGACCTACTACAGTAGATTGTAATGATAGACTTGATATAGCTGGTAAATTATAAATCTGAGAGCCATCGCCAATAATAGAAGATGCATTAAGAACACCAGTATTTGTTTGAATAGTTGATACAAGAAGCGCTCTTATTGCGCCAAAATCAACAAATCCTGTTCCACTACCAATTGTTAGTGAATTTACATTAAGTGAAGAAATAAAACCAACTGCACTACTTAGATAGGTTGTTGACCCTGCGAATGTTGATAAATAAAATCTTCCTAGACCTGCTATACTCGATGTTAATTGTGATGAAGATATATAACCAGTAGTTCCTAGACCTACTATACTAGACTGTAAAGCTATACTAGAAATATAATTATATTTTTCAATACCACCATAGAAAAAACTACTAATATTGGATGTAGATATCGTATTTGCTGTCACGGTTGAAACAAAAATATTTGCTGTAGAAACATTACCGTTTATTAATACTACATTTGAAAATCCATCATTATCTAACGTAGGTTGAATTACTTGTGTAAAGGTGGATCTAAAATGTCCTTCGCCATAAAAACCAGATTGAGCAGTATTCGAACCAAATCCTAATGTCGCGCCAGCACTAAAAGGATATAAATTCTGAGTAGTCGTGGCACCAATTGATGGGCCAGCAAATAATTTATCAAGTCTCATGGTAGATGCATTAATATTTTGCGTTGATATTAGAGAAGCAAATAGATTTCCAGAAGAAATATTGAGTGAAGAAATAGTGTTGAAGGATGAGAGGTAGCCAAAGGTTCCTAAACCTACTATTGTTGATGGAATAGTATTGGTAGATAAATATCCAAAGGTTCCTAAACCCACTATAGTAGATTGTAGTGAAGCAGTTGATATCGCTGGTAAATTATATATTTGGCTACCATCGCCAGCGATAGACGAAGCATTCAATAATCCTGTATTTGTTTGAATAGATGACACTATAACCGCTCTTATTGCTCCAAAATCTACCCATCCCGCTCCATTGCCAACTGTTAACGAATTTACTGTTAGTGAAGAAATAAAACCAACCGCTGAACTTAGATATGTTGTAGAGCCTGTGAATGTTGATAAATAAATGCTTCCTAAGCCTCGTACTGTTGATGTTAGTTGACTTGTAGATAAGTAACCAAAAGTTCCTAAACCTATTATAGTCGACGGTAACACTGTTGCTCCTAATCCACTAATTGTTGATTGTAGAGTTGCTGAACTAATGTAACCAAAAGTTCCTAGACCTACTATTGTTGATGGAATAGTATTGGTAGATAAATAACCAAAAGTTCCTAAACCTGTTATTGTTGATGGTAGCACTGTTGCTCCTAATCCACTAATTGTTGATTGTAGAGTTGCTGAACTAATGTAGCCAAAAGTTCCTAAACCTGTTATTGTAGAATTAATAGCAGTTTGACTTGCACCGCCAGAAGATAAATAAATATTTCCTAATCCTATTACACTGGAAATAAGTTGGCTACTAGAAATGTAACCAAAGGTTCCTAGACCTACTATTGTAGAAGTAATAGCGCCTTGACTTGCACCACCAGAAGATAAATAAATATTTCCTAATCCTGTTACCGTCGATATTAACTGGCTACTAGAAATGTAACCAAAGGTTCCTAGACCGGTTATAGTCGATGGAGTAGTATTAGTAGATAAGTAGCCAAAGGTTCCTAAACCTGTTATAGTCGACGGTAGCACTGTTGCTCCTAAACCACTAATCGTTGATTCTAGAGTTGCTGAACTAATGTAGCCAAAAGTTCCTAGACCTACTATTGTAGAATTAATAGCAGTTTGACTTGTGGCACTAGAAGATAAATAAATATTTCCTAATCCTGTTACACTGGAAATAAGTTGGCTACTAGAAATATAGCCAGCAGTTCCTAAACCTCTTATTGTTGATACAAGTGATGTATCAATAGAGGATAAATATCCTAGATTTCCTAAACCACTAATCGTTGATTGTAGAGTTGCTGAACTAATGTAACCAGCAGTTCCTAAACCTCTTAATGTTGATGTTAATTGACTAGTAGAAATGTATCCAATATTTCCTAAACCCATAACAGTAGAAGCAAGTTGTGTAGAAGAAACATATCCAGCATGAGATAAATTTAAAAATGTAGATGTAAGTTGGCTAGTTGATACATACCCAGATGTAGCTAATCCTCGCACAGTTGATTGTAACTGTGTTGAAGATATATATCCTAAATTTCCTAAACCAATTATGGTAGAAGTAACACTTGTTGCAGTTCCTAGACCTGCTACAGTAGATTGTAATTGACTACTAGAAATATAACCAAATGTGCCTAGCCCTATAACAGTCGATGTTAAATTATTTAATGTTACTGACCCAGCAGTTGATAAATATCCTAAATTTCCTAATCCTGATATAGTAGATTGTAACTGACTTGTTGAGATATAGCCAATTGTTCCAAGCCCTCTTACTGTTGATGTAAGTTGGCTAGTAGAAACGTAGCCAATAGTACCAAGTCCATTTGTTGTTGATACCAATGCATATATAAAAGTACTAGTATTAGAAGTATTTCCCAAAATATTTGTTCCAGTATTAATCCAAGAACAAGGTTTCTCTTTTAATCGAACGATGTATTTACTTGTAGAAGAATCATAACTTGTGAAAGAACCAGCAACTAGAAATTGGTTATAACTTTCGGAATAAATATCATATACAGAATTATTAAAACCTGTTATCACTGGATAATCCGATAAATAAGAACCATTGCTATCAGTTCTTGTTATATAGCCATTTGAATTGCCACTGTAAGATGTAAAATCTCCACCAAATAAAAAATTATTACTCAAATCAACTTTAGCAACTCTAGTTAATGCGTTGAACCCCCCTGTAAATACACTTGCTATAGTTCCATTTGCGTATAATTCTACACTGTAACTTACAGATGTTCCGTTATAGTTAGTAAAAGCACCAACAATCAATAAATTAGAATTTGATAAAAGTTTTATGAAATATACTGAATTATTAAAACCTGTTCCTGAAACAAAATTACTAGATTCATATGTTCCATCGTCTAAAAGATGTATAATATTGTTTTGGGTAAAAGCGCCATTATAACCATTAAAAGCACCTCCAACAATTAATGAATCATCTGATTGTATTGATATAGAATATACTGGGCCGTTAAATCCTAATCCGATGTTAAAAAGTGTATCCGTAAATCCAGCAGATGTTAAACGGATAATGCTCGGCGACGCTTGTGAGTTATAAAAAGAGAAAGAACCTCCTACGTAAATCTTATTATCACTGCGAACTACGATTGAATATACTGAGCCATCAAACCCTGGAACAGAATTGAATGTAGAATCAACTGTACCATCAGAATTTAATCTTATTATATTTCTATATGTGCTACCATTAAAGAATCCAAAATCTCCACCTACTAATATTTTATCATCGCTTTGTATTGCAATAGCTCTTACACTAGCATCAAACCCTGTTCCGATACTAAAAGATGAATCTACAGAACCATCATTGTTAAAACGAATAATATAATTATAACTTGTAGCATTGTATAATGTGAAATCACCACCTACAACAATTTTACCAGTCGATTGTTTTGCAATTGTTCTTACAGTTCCATTTAAAAGACTTGCCGTAAAGGACCCATCAATCGCTATAGCTGGACTTGACCTCCATAAAGCACCATCTGTACCAATAAATAATCCGTAAACACATGGGTCTACACCGGCAGCATTTGGGTCTGTATTAATGCCGTCTGAGTAATAGTATAGTGTTTTACCTGCTGACCCTGTTGGACCTGTTGGACCTGTTGGACCTGGTGGTCCTCTAAAACAACCACATTGTTCTAAAAGATTTTTGGCATTGTTAATTGCCGTCAATTGACTTGCTTGCATCACTCTAACTTTAGAGGTTTTCAAATATTTTTTAATAAATACTTAAAAAAGGATTTATTATATAATTTAGACGGTGCTGGGCCGTTTGGTCCCTTAGTATATCGGTTAGTACATTTGGCTTTGAACCAAGTAAGCCCAGTTCGATTCTGGGAGGGACCTATATGCATCCATAGTTCAGTGGTAGAATGCAACTCTTCCAAGGTTGTAACGCGGGTTCGATTCCCGCTGGATGCACCACTCCGATGTAGTCTAAAGGTTAGGATAAATGATTTTCACTCATTCAATCCGGGTTCGAATCCCGGCATCGGAATTTAGTTTGGTACTTCTATAAAAAGTATTATTTACCGTCGTAACTCAATTGGTTAGAGTGTCGGCCTTTTAAGCCGAATGTTGTGGGTTCAAGTCCCACCGGTGGTGGTTGTATGGTGGTTTTTAATAATATTATTTATTAAAAAATGCCCTAATAAATAGATGCCACCAAATTTAAACTACTATAAAAGTAGTAATCCATTACATAATACAAGAAAAAATAATACGGCGCGTCCTATTCTAACAAGAAATAGAGGTAAAAGAAATTTATTAAGAATTAATAATGGAGCTACTAGAAAAAATAGTATTATATTTTCCAGTAATATTGGGGCACAAAATAATGTAAGATATATTAAACCTAGAAATAAAGGTTTTATTAGTTCATTAGTTACACCATTCAATCCAAAAGGTGCAAATGTTCACTTGAAGGAATATCATAAAAGACGCGGAAAAATGACTCAAGAAGAAAGAAATGCAGAAAATGAAGAAGAAAGAAATATAAATGCAGAATTAGCAGCACAAGCTCATACCGCTAAAAATATATCTAACTATAGAAAAAGAGTTCTTAGAAAACTAAATGGTAAAAAAATACCTAATAATAATTAGATGCCTCATCATTACAATCCATTAACAATAGTGAAGAAAAATCGTAGAAATAATGGTGAACCTAAAACACTGAACAAAATTAATGCGGAACTAGGAATTACAAAAAATAATACTAGGACTATTAATCCTTTAAAAGGAAAATCACGAAGAAGCACAAGAAGAAGTAAAAGAAAAAATACTTAAAAATATTTATTAACACGGAGTCTCAAAAAATCTTGCGTACTAAGTAGATGCCCAAGGGAGTTGCGAAACTTGAGAATGAGCTAGAAGACTTTGAGTACAAACTTAAACACCACGACCATCTGCGGTTAGACACAAGACATCCGAAGCATGGATGGAAGCTTCCCACGAAAGAGACATTACATACCCTGATTGTAAAGACAAAGAGTGCGTTGGAGAAGGCAAAGTCCAAGACTGGTGGTACTCGTCGTCGTCGTCGAGCCCATGGCACACGGCGTAATTAAAAATAATAAACACTTAAAAGATATATACTATATATCTTCAGGGAGAAATCCTTCTACCCCCATATTTCAGTGGATAGAAGATCGCCCTTCTAAGGCGAAGGTCGTAGGTTCGAGTCCTACTGGGGGTGCTTTTTATAATGATAATTATAAAAAATATCCACATTAGTAGATGGCACGAAAATACAAATTTAACTGGAAAGGAAGCTCTCCTAAAAATGTTCCAGCCAATATTCGCCAAGCATTTATTGATCCTGAAAAGAATCTACTCCCGAAAGGATTATTAAATAACAGTATGCGTTCATCTAAGAAAACTCTAAAAGCGAACGCTAGAATATTTGTTCCTAAACGTTCTTCTTATGCGAGTACAACTAGAAATAAAAGAAGAAAGAATTAGGTATGAACGCATCTACGAATGCAGTATATATAACGAAGAGTAATATAAATCCCTCAGAAGTAATAATAATGTCAGTAGTTATGATAGTAGGGATGATACTTATATGTTTGTATATTGATTTATATTGTGCTTATAGATATTAGATGGGAACATTTGCTCCTTTAGTATATGGCACTTTAATGGCAACAATTGATGTTTTTATGCTTGGCATAATAAAATCAATCAGTACTGGGACTATTAAAAATATTTGGTGGATGGCGATTCCTACAATGGTGTATGCTTCACAGCCTTGGATTTTTTTACAATCACTCCGATTTGAAACAATGATTGTTATGAATCTGTTGTGGGATTTAATTAGTGATATATTAGTGACAGGTAGTGGATTAGTATATTTTAAAGAAAAAATATCTCATACAAAAATGGCTGGAGTATTATTAAGTTTATTTGGAATGTATTTGATGTCTTGTGAAACTGCAGAGATTTGTTAGACTTCTACTTTAAGAGTCTTTGCTACTTTTTTTGCTTTCGTTCTTTTCTTTTTTGTTAATTTTTTACCACCTCTATAAGCGGAAGGACTAAGAGAAGGAGGAGGGGCTACAGAAATTCCGGTTACGATATTAGCATTAACACGATTTTGTAAATTACTTATTTGTGTTTGCATAGTACTTATTTGTGTATTTATCAATTGATTAGATAATTGTAATTGGTCTTTTATTTTATCATCAACATCATAAGTAGTTGCTAACTTATTTGTAGTACTAGCATTAGAAGGTATAACAGAATTAAACCTATCATTTAATGGATTAATAACAGATGCTATACGACCACTTATACTTTCTTGTGTAACATATTGGGATAATTGACCTTGTTTAACAATTTCATCGATCGGAATTACAGCAGATCGTAATTGATCATATTTAACATATTCCTGCAAATTTATATTTGAACCCGTCCAATCACCGGGAGGTCCCTGAATTCCTTGAGGTCCAGCAGGACCTACTGCACCTTGAAATCCTCTATCACCTTTATCACCTTTTGGTCCTTGAGGACCGATAGAGCCATCATTACCTGCCGCACCTTGAGTGCCTTGTAATCCTTGTGGGCCAGTTTCTCCTCTATCACCTTTTGGTCCTTGTTGTCCAATAGAGCCATTCGTGCCTGCTGGACCTGTTGCTCCAGTAGGACCTGCTGGACCAATAGCACCATTCGTACCATTATTACCTGGTGGGCCTGTTGCTCCATCTTTACCAGTTGCTCCAATAGGGCCTGGTGGGCCTGTTGCTCCATCCTTACCTGTTGCTCCAATAGCACCATTCGTACCATTATTACCTGGTGGGCCTGTTGCTCCATCCTTACCTGTTGCTCCAATAGGGCCTGGTGGGCCTGTTGCTCCATCCTTACCTGTTGCTCCAATAGAACCATTCGTACCATTATTACCTGGTGGGCCTGTTGCTCCATCCTTACCAGTTGCTCCAATAGGGCCTGGTGGGCCTGTTGCTCCATCCTTACCTGTTGCTCCAATAGAACCATTCGTTCCATTATTACCTGGTGGGCCTGTTGCTCCATCTTTACCAGTTGCTCCAGTTGCTCCAATAGGGCCTGGTGGGCCTGTTGCTCCAGTTAAACCAGTAGGTCCAGTAATACCACTTGACGATGCCGGTGCCCCATTAGGTCTTGGTGCTGGACTGGGTCTTGGTGCTACGCTGGGTCTTGGTGCTGGACTGGGTCTTGATGCTGCACTGGGTCTTGGAGATGGAGGTGGTGGATTTTCTACTCCACCTTTTTTAATATTCTTTTTCATCCTACATATGGGTTATTTATTCTTTAATCGTAAATAATGAATATCTCCTACTAATTTCTTCAAATCATTTTCAACATCTTTAAATTTAGAAACTTTAACTTTTTCAAATAATTCTTTTGTAGAATTATTATATTCTTCTATAGACCATTTTGTGGTTTCAAGAGTTTTCTTTTTAAATTCTTCTAAACAATCTGATTTTACTGCTTTGTAAATGCTTACTGATCTCCATTGTTTATCTTTATTTTCTTTTACTTCATCTGATTTTGCAACACCCATATGAAATCCATTACAAGGTATAGAATCCCATGTAACAGGGTAGCATTCTTTAAAATCACTAATTTTCTTCATTTGTTTTATGAAATCATCTTTACTATAAAATGCTTTCATCATATTACAAGTTGAACAACAAGTCAACACATTCTCAATACTATATCCTTTAGAAGTATCTTGTCTATCTAAACCATTTCCTACAATATTTTTAAATCCACATAAATAACAAGGTTTGTAAATAAGTTCTTCATATTGTTCTTTTGTTAAAGTAAAATCATAGCCTCTTTTTTTTTCATTTATCCTTTTAACATAAATATAATGTGATGGAATTTTATGGACGTAGATTTTCCATTTATCATAAAAGTTTTTTCTTTCATAATCTTCTAATATATTTGTTTGTTGTTTTGTGATAAGTGATGCTTTTTTAATAAAGAATACTGGATGTAATATATGTTTCATACGATTACAATGTTTACAGCAAGGAATACAATTATCTAATATATAACCTTTCGTATTATCAACTCTATCAATTCCATTAATTTCTTCTATATTGTAATAATTACAGTAAGAGCAAGGTTTCTGAATTAATTCAAAATATTCTTCTTTTGTTAAAGAAAGTTCTTTATTTCTTTTTTCTATTGAAGTACGTTTAAACATATTCCAATTGTTTTCTAAATTTCTTTTCGCTTCTGCTTGATAATTTCTAATTCTAACAGGTCGTCTTGCTTCTACTGCTTGTTGAACTGCTCTACAACTAGGACAAATTTTACTATCACTACCTTTACTATTTTTATAAGGCTCATATGTTTTACTACAATGATTACACTTGATTACTTGTGACATTCTAATAGAAGTTCACAATTAACCTTTAGACTTTCACCCAGCCGGGTTAATATTTTTTTATTTTTTTAGTATTTTATATTTGTATTTTAATTTTTATCTTATTATTTTAATTTTATTAAGGATATACAACAACCAAACACACGTAGTATGCTTAGTTGGAGTAGGCCAACGTTGATTCCATTCTTGGTTCTCCAAGAATATAACAGCTCTCCTTATAAATACAACAACATATATTTATAATTCCTCTGTTAAACTACATCTCTGTAGGGACCGACTATATCTTAGGATGGTATTACCACCCCACCGACATTTAGTCTGTGAACTGCATCCATAGTTTTTCAACCTTAGGACTTGGCTGCGGATTAACTCTATTCATAACGTTCTTACCATACCCATGAATTTCTCCTTGGTGCTACTGGGCAGATCTTTCGACCCCAGAGCGGTATTTATGACTTGACGAGTACTTCCCGCAATTTGACGGTGTTGCCTCATGATATTTCCAGCAAATATCAAGTGTTATTAGACTAGCGACCCCTTTTTCGGATCACTCTTAGCAGCATGGCATTTCTCATTTATGACATTATTAGTGTCATAAATCCTTAATTTGAGAAAGCAATTCCGCCCATTCCTGACATCACTCTTAATACATTGTAGTTGGTCGCGAACACATACACCTGGGAAGAGGTTGTGGTGCCAACAGCGTTGTTGGACACAGTCAGCAGCAGAGTTGTGTTATCAATGCGGGATAAGTTGCATGTGCCTGTAGGCTGGTGTGTCTCGGGCTGGAGAGCGAAGGAGTACACGTTGATGCCGACAGCGGGCACGTTGGTGTGGTGCTGGTAAGGCTGGACCTCGTTGAAATAGCGGCCTTCGCGGACTTGGAAGCGGTCGTGGCCGTTGAGCTGTAAGAGCGCGGTGATGACAGGGTTCTTGCCGGCCATGCCCTCGACGCGGGTGACGGAGAAACCAGTCTCGAGGACGGCTCTGTCCCACCAGTCAGAGAAGTTGAAAGGCTGCTGGCCCTTCCAAGGGTTGATGACAGTGTCATCGCAAGACACATAGGAATCGCGCTGGACAACCCAGATGAGTTCCTTGCAAGGGTGGTTGAAGTTGAGCTTCAGCTTGTTGGAGCTAGAGGTAATAGACTCAGCGCCAGTGAACTGGAGTGTCTCGATGAGGTACTCGTGGCTGACCTGGGCGAACTTGCGGCGCTCGTCAGTGTCGAGGTAGATGTAGTCGACATAGAGGGAGGCGGCCTGGAGATTGGCGTTGTTAACACGGTCACGGATGGTGTGGGTGTTGGTGAGCTGGGGTGTCAGGTCGAAGCATAAGCTGCGGAGGTCGTTGAACTCCAGATTGATGCGAACCTCGTGGTATTGGAGCGCAATGAGAGGCAGGGCGAGGCCAGGGTTGCGGCAGAACCAGAACTGCAGGGGAATGTACAGGGTGTAGTCAGGGGCGCAGTTGAGGACTTCGTTGGATGTGTTGGGCTCGCCAGGGGCGCAGTCATCGTCGCAAGGCTCGCCACCCTGGGTGAGCAGATTGGTGAGCTGGGGGACGTTGCCAACCATCTTGGCGTAGCCACCCTGCTTGCCGGCCTCTTGTGTGAGCTCATTCCAGA
>Ga0214919_10006637_pt1 | contig 15830 bp, 12 predicted proteins | sample LL1503_MetaG_FD_177994 | JGI IMG/M metagenome (GOLD analysis project Ga0214919, IMG submission 177994) | Freshwater microbial communities from Lake Lanier, Atlanta, Georgia, United States - LL-1503 | ecosystem: Environmental > Aquatic > Freshwater > Lake | place: USA: Georgia | collected... | reverse complement strand
AGCGTGCGCGTTAGCAGTATTGAATTGGCCGCGATGCATGGCGACAAAGCCAGCGGCGCGCGGCGCGTGCTGGCTTGCGACACCCTGGGTATGGCCGGTGGCTGGAACCCGGCTATCCATTTGTATTCCCACTCCGGCGGCAAAGCCGTGTGGAACGATGCCTTGTGTTGCTTCACGCCCGGCGCGGCCATTGCCGATCAGCAAATTGTGGGCGCAGGCGCTGCGCAATTTGGTTTGGCGCAGACGCTACAAGCGGCCAGCCAGGCCGGTGCACAAGCAGCGCAGAGCGCCGGCTTTGCAGCGCAGGCCAGCAGCTACCAGGTGAGCGAAGCAGCGGCTGAGGCGATAGCGCCTTTTTGGATTGCCGAGACCGGCGAGCCCGTGTCCCGCCGCAGCAAAGCCTTTATCGACTACCAAAACGACGTAGGCGCAGCGGACATCGAACTGGCCGTTCGCGAAGGCTTTGAGTCGATTGAACACATCAAGCGCTACACCGCTATGGGCTTTGGCACCGACCAAGGTAAGTTAGGCAATATCAATGGCATGGCGCTGGCCGCGCGCGCATTGGGCAAACCCATCGGGCAAGTCGGCACCACCACCTTCCGGCCCAATTACATCCCCATTAGTTTCGGCACTCTGGCCGGTGTGGACCGGGGCGATTTGTTTGACCCAGCGCGCCACACCAGTCCGCACCAGTTGCATATCGCCGCCGGTGCTTTGTTTGAAGATGTGGGCCAGTGGAAGCGACCCTGGTACTTTCCCCAAGGCAAGGAAGACATGCACCAAGCGGTACACCGCGAAGTGCTGGCGGTGCGCGAAGGCGTGGGCATCATGGACGCATCCACACTGGGCAAGATCGACATCCAAGGCCCGGATGCGGCCAAGCTGCTTAATTGGATGTACACCAACCCTTGGCTGAAGTTGGAAGTGGGCAAAGCGCGCTACGGCCTGATGCTGGACGAAAACGGCATGGTCTATGACGACGGCGTGACCGTGCGCCTGGCGGAAAACCATTTTGTAATGACCACCACCACCGGCGGCGCAGCGCGCGTGCTGGGCTGGATGGAGCGCTGGGTGCAAACCGAGTGGCCCGATATGCAGGTCTATATGACCAGCGTCACCGACCACTGGAGCACCTTCGGCCTGGTCGGCCCCAAGGCGCGTGCAGTGCTAGAAAAAGTCTGCAAGGACGTGGACTTGTCGCTGGCCGCATTCCCCTTTATGAGCTACCGCGAGGGCACGGTAGCGGGCGTGGCGGCGCGCATTATGCGCATTAGCTTTTCGGGCGAGTTGTCGTTTGAGGTGAACGTGCCTTCGCACTACGGCGCCTCGGTGTGGGCCGCGCTCATGGCAGCGGGCGCGGAGTTCCACATCACGCCCTACGGCACCGAAACCATGCACGTCTTGCGGGGCGAAAAAGGCTACATCATTGTGGGCCAGGACACCGATGGCTCGGTGACGCCGCATGACCTGGGCATGGGCGGCATGGTATCCAAAACCAAAGACTTTTTGGGCCGCCGCTCGCTCTCGCGCAGCCACACGGCGGGGCCGAACCGCAAAGAACTGGTGGGCTTGCTCACCGAAGACCCGGCCACCGTGTTGCCCGAAGGTGCGCAAATCACCGAAGTGGGCGCGAGCTCCGTGACGCCGGTGCCCATGCTGGGCCATGTAACGTCCAGCTACTACAGCCCCACGCTCAAGCGCTCGATCGCGATGGCCTTGGTGCGCAATGGCCACCAGCGCCATGGTCAGCAAGTGCAACTCCCCCTGGCCGATGGCCGTACCGTGCGCGCCACCGTGGGCAGCACCGTGTTTTACGATCCAGAAGGAAAACGCCACCATGTCTGATGCTGTTTTGCAAAGCCCTTTGGCGCCCTTGTTAGGCGCGGGCGATACGTCTTTGGTGGTCGATGGCCAAGCCGTCACGCTGGGTGAAGCGCCCTTGATGGACATGCTCAATCTGCGCGGCAATCCGGCAGATGCCGCGTTTGGCAGCGCGGTGCAATCGGTGACCGGTTTGGCACTGCCCTTGGTAGCCAATACTGCCAGCATGGGCACAGATCGCCAACTACTCTGGCTCGGACCGGACGAGTGCTTGTTGCAATGCCCTATCGGGCAAGGCGCAGTGCTGGAAGCCGCGCTACGACAAGCACTGGCGGGGCAGCATTTTTCGGTGGTCAGCGTAGGCCATGGCAATACCGTTTTGCGCATCCAAGGGCCGGGTGCTGCGGATTTGCTCTCGCGCGGCTGCCCCTTGGATTTGCACGCCAGCGTCTTTGCCGCCGGACAAGTAGCGCAAAGCCATATCTCGCGTGCCAATGCCACCATCGTGTGCAAGCAAGCGGGCAGCGACTACGAAGTGATAGTGCGCCGCAGTTTTGCCGACTACCTGTTTCGCTGGCTCTGCGCAGCCGCTGGCGCATGAGTTTTGCGCTAGGAATCGATACCGGCGGCACCTTTACCGACGCGGTGCTGCTCAATGCGGCGCGCGAGGTGGTGGCTGCGTCCAAAAGCCTGACCACCCGCTTCGATCTGGCGCAGGGCATTGCAGCGTCTTTGGACGGGCTGCCGCAGGACTTGTTGACGAGGGTGGACTTGGTTTCGCTGTCCACCACGCTGACCACCAATTCGGTGGTCGAAGGCAAAGGCGCGCCGGTCTGTGCGCTGCTGGTGGGCTATGACGCGCAGCAAATAAAAACCAGCGGGCTGGCAGATTTGTTAGGCATTGATGCGATAGAAAGCCTGGCCGGCGGGCATGATGCCGCAGGCCTGCCGCTGTGTGCGCTGGACGAAGCCGCCTGCCGCGCCGCGATCGCCAAACACGCGGGGCGGGTATCGGCGTTTGCGATTTCGGCGACTTTTGCAGTGCGCAACCCGGCCCACGAAAACCAGGTGCGCGCCTGGGTGCAAGCACACTGCGACACGCCAGTGACCTGCGGCCACGAGCTGGCTTCCAGCCTTGGCGCGCCGCGCCGGGCGCTAACGGCTGCCCTCAATGCGCGCATGATTTCGCACGTCAAAACCTTGATCGACTCGGTGCAGCGCACGCTGGCCGCGCGCCACATTGATGCGCCGCTGATGTTGGTCAAAGGCGATGGTTCGCTGATCAATGTTCATAGCGCTTTGCAACGACCGGTAAGCACGGTGCTATCGGGCCCTGCGGCCAGTGTGCTGGGCGCTTGCGCTTTGAGCGGCCTGCAAGATGGCATCGTCGCCGATATGGGCGGCACCACCACCGACATTGCCGTGGTGCGCGGCGGCCTACCGGCGCTGAGCTTTGACGGCGCCATGGTGGGCAACTGGCGGCCGATGATCGAGGCGGTGAAGGTCTATGCCATCGGCCTGGGCGGCGACAGCGAAGTGCGCTTGCTTGGCGGCGAAGGCATGACCATCGGCCCGCGCCGCGTGCTGCCCTTAAGCCTTTTGGTGCACCAGCACCCGAAGTATTTGGCCGTGCTACAACGCCAACAAAGCGAAAGCCCGCACGCCAGCCAAATGCGTTTTGCCCAGGCCTTGTCCGCCGACAGCGCGCACCTGAGCCGCCTCAACGATGCCGAGCTACGCGCCTGGGAGCGCCTGTGCAAGGGGCCGGTGGACATGGAAGCGGCCAATATGGACGACCGCGACTTGGCCCGCGCCATCGCACGCTTGGAGCGCAAAGGCCTGGCGATCTACACCGGCTTCACACCCAGCGATGCCGCCCATGTGCTTGGCATGTCCACGCACTGGAGCCAGGAAGCGGCACTGTGTGCGGCACGCATTTGGGCGCGGCAAATGCGCCATCTGTACGGGCTGGGCAAATGGCCGCTGGGCGACCCGCATGCGCCTGCGCGCGATGTGGTGGCCAAAGTGACCGAGACTATTTGCAACAAGCTGATCGAAGCCGGCCTGAACGACGCCGGGCAAATGAACGAGAACAGCGCGGGCAAAGTAGCCGCGCTGCTCACCAACATGGCCTTAGCAGGGCACAGTGCTCCTACTTCTACTTCTACTTCTACTTCTACTTCTACTTCTACTTCTACTTCTGCTTCTGCTTCTGCTTCTGCTTCTGCTTCTGCTTCTGCTTCCGCTTCTGCTATGCCGCCCGCAGTTGTGAACCAAGGTCAGTCCTTGCAAATGCCTGAGCCCGAAGCAAACACCAGCGAGCCGGTCAATCTCAACGACATCCCCTGGCAAACCCTGGCCCTACCGCAGCGCAGCGCCGACCAACTGGCACACCCCGTATTCGCCCTGCAATTTGCGCCTGACATGCCCTTGGTGGGCGTAGGCGCACCCGCAGCCAGCTACTACCCTGCCGTGGCGCTTGGCCTGGGCGTGCGCCTGGTAGTGCCACCGCATGCCGAGGTGGCCAATGCGGTGGGCGCCGTGCTGGGCCAGGTGGCGCAGCGCGTGCACATCACCGTCACCCAGCCGGTGCGCGGCACTTTTAAAGTATTCACACCCGACGGCCCGCAGGATTTCCGAGGCCTGGATGCCGCTATTGCGCAAGCACGCGCGCTAGCCGCGAAGGAGGCCCATGCGCGCGCGCTGGCCGCTGGCGCGCTGGACCCGCAAGTGCTGTTCAGCCAAGAGGACAACCAGGTGAATAACGACATCGACGGCAATGTGTTTTTTGAAGCCACCGTTACCGCTACCGCCTGGGGCCTACCAACGCGCAAAGTCATGCCAAGCTGATCGCAGCGCCTCACGCCAGTGCGCCAATCGAAATCATGTCTTTAGGCCCCGCCTTAAGCGCCGCTTTGCAAGTACACGGCTTGCAATTGCGGGGTGGCTTTTGCCCGCTGCCTGAGGAAGCCATCGCCCTGCCCGATGGCCGCCCCGCCGCCGTGTTGTGGCTGGCAGGCAATGTGGGCGGCTCCATGTGGGACGCCTTTCAAGCCTCACCATTTGCCCATGACGGACTGCCCCATCCCCTGGACCGTTGGAGCCGCCACCTAGGCGATGGGCTGGCAACTCAATTTGGCGGCATCGCGCTCTACCCTTTTGACGGCCCGCCTATGCAGCCGCACTACCACCCGTTCCAGTATTGGGCCAGCCGCTGCGAGCCCCTGTTCCCCAGCCCCTTGATGCTACGCATCCATCCGCAGCACGGCCTGTGGCACGCCTACCGATTTGCTTTGGCCTTTTCGACGGTATATGCGGAGGATCGCGCGGCTTTAGCTGAAAACACTGGGGATGCCTTGCAGGAGGAAAACCCGTGCCTAAGTTGCATCGATCAACCTTGCCTCAACGCCTGCCCGGTAGAGGCCTATGACGGCCAGCAATTTGCCGCCGAGCGCTGCCGCGATCAAGTACGCCAAGATGCTAATCAAGTTTGCATGACCGGCGGCTGCCTGGCGCGCAATGCCTGCCCGGTGGCGCTGCAGCTGCGGTATGCACCTGCGCAAGCGCGTTTTCATATGCAGGCCTTTGCGCCGCCAGAGGTGGGCTGAAACTGCTAAGCGGCACTAGGTTGAATCTTGGTACGCCGACTTTGCAGCATGCCGATGTTTTGCTCACCGGTCACGGTGCTGGCGTAATGGGTGTTGATCACTTCCACACTGGTGCGCGCGTTACGCGCCAACGTGATCAAGTCTATGCCTTGCCCATACAACAGCCGGAAGGTAATCGCGCTATGCCTAAAGCTGTACAGACTGCGAGGCTGGCCGTGGGGCCCCATTTTCAGGTTGGTCTCATTCAGGACCCAATTGAGGTGAAATCCAAGCACGGCTAAAGCGTAATTGCGGTTGGCAATCTTTGGCAAAAATACGAAGTCCTCCGGGTTTGCCCTTCCGATAGCCGCATTGGTCGCCACGATGCGCTCATAATTACGCACTGCCGGATACAGCGTCACGATGGGTTTGCCATGACTTTTTGTCTCAGGCAAGGTCATGCGCAAATACGTGTTGTCCCCGCGAACCACCTCAATGTGCCGATGCCTTAAGGTGCGTAAATCACTAGGCCTGATAAATGCATTGACCATAAAACCGGCGGCCATGGACAAGTCAAGCGGCATGTTTTGATCGCTGCTGCGGATATTGTTTTTTAGGCGTATGGCGCGGCTGCTGTCGGGGTAGGGCTTTCCCGCCAGGCGCCGCGCGCACCGCAAGATCGTCCAATATTCGCTGGGCGTAAACGCACCCCGCGATTGCGAATTAATCCGGATTTTTGGAAACTCCGGCATCGCTTCAATCAAGTGCAAAGACAGTGCGTGCCTAAGCACCTTGCGTACCGCGACCAGGTATTGATGAATTGTGGTGGTCGAACTGTCGGCGCTTAGCTGGTTGATCAGGTCTTGCAGCGCCTGGTACGTAATTTCCGAGCACGGCGTCTCAGCCCATTGGGTCAACACAGCGTGCGCAAGGCGGTTGCGCAAAATCATCAAACCCGCCTTACTGGATTCACCGCGCTGCACGCGTGACGCCTCGTTTAACAAAAGTTGGGCGGCCAGCGTGCCAAAGTTGGGGTCCGCATCGCGTCTTTGGGCCCGATCATCATCAGGGACAGCCTGTGCTTGCGCTTTTAAAAGGCTTAGCTGGCCTTGGCTCATATCGCGCAATTTGCGGTGCATGGCCGCTTCGATCAGCCATTCTTCGTAGAACGCCTTGGCCAGGTCCAAGCTAGGCTTTAAATCGGCACTTTTGGTGCTGCGCTTACGAAGCCGCCCGCCGATCCAGCAGCGCGCCTGCCAATACCGGCTTGCCTCAATGCGGTAAACCACCAATTTATTGGGGTATCCCGGCACCCGGGTGATCGAATCGCGAATCGGCACGCTGCGCTCGCGCTGGGGCGAGGCAAAACCTTCGCCATCATTGGCGCTCGACTGACCGAAATGGAGTTCGAATGTCTCCAAGGCAATTTCTCAGTGGTAAAGACCGCAAGCGAAAACTTTTATGAAACTAGAAAGAAACCCATTGGTAGTAGTAGTAAACCCAAGACTTTACTACTTTTATTTTTTTTCTAGAAATAAATAATTTTTATTCTCTGCAAGAATATTCTACTGACAATTCCTGATATTTGTTATTAATTCCTGACATCTCCCCGACCCCCGACAGGCTTTGCGTTGGCTACTATCGCCGCTGTGGGTGCAGCTTCGGCGCAAACTGCCGTTTATGGCATCGTGGATGTTGCAGTTCAAAAAGTCACGGGCAGCGATGGTGGCATTGTGTCAGGTGGTTATAGCGGAAGCCGTTTGGGCGTCAAGGGCAGCACCGATTTGGGCGGCGGCTTGAAGGGCAATTACATGATGGAAACCGGCCTGAATGCTGCTGATGGCAACACCGCTACCTACCTTGGTAATCGCGGTGCTTCTGCTGGCGTGAGCGGCGCTTTTGGCTCAATCTCGCTTGGCCGTCAATTCACACCTTTCGCTGTCTCTCTGTTCAATGAGCCTTTGGAGTACGACGGATTTTCCACCCTGTATGGCGGTAGCGTACAGGCAGACCATGTTTGGCAAAGTAATTCTGTGCTGTACACGTCCCCCAGCATGGGCGGCTTGACCATCAGCGCTATGTATTCTGGAACATCTGGTAGTTCAGGTAACAAAACGTTGGCCACTAAAGCGGCAGCTGATGGTACGTTGGGTTTTGTATCAATTGAAACTAAACCTCTCGCAGGCACCTATATGGCTGTGGGCGGCAATTATGTAATGGGTCCTTTAACCATTGATGCTGCCTATGAGTCATCTAAAGTGACGGAAGTAAGCGTTTCTGAGAAATTCGTTATTACACCAGCCGGTACTACTACAACAGGTTGGCACCTGTCCGGCCTCTATAACGCAGGGTTTGCGACTCTGTACGGTGCCGTACAAGGCGGCGATAACGGCACTGACAAGCAATCCGCATGGGATATTGGCGCTGGAGTTCCTCTGGGTGACGGACTTGCTCTCCAAGCTGGTTATTACTCTGTGAAAGTTGCTAACACCAACAGCTACACCTCGGCTGTTTTGGTCAAAGATTGGAACAAACAGACACGCATTTACGGCGGTGCCGTGATGTCTGCTGTATCCGGTTCTGCAGACAGCACGACCGTCAAAGCTGGCCTGCGTTACAGCTTCTAACTTCCCTGCTGGCCCACCACCATAGGGCCAGCCTTTTTTCTTAGCTTTACGCACTAAATGCCCAAGGCCGATCAGCTCTTGGCATCTTTTATTTTTACGAAATTGGAGCAATTTGCATGAAACAAAAACTTATTGCAGTGGCCGCCTTATTGGCGACTGGCGCGTCTTTCGCGCAGGTAACCATGTCTGGAAACATCGGCTTTAGCTGGCAGCAGAGCCCTGAAAAAGCCTTAGACGGCTCGCACGTTCAAGGTCTTGCGGTTAATGATGGCGACATCTACATTACCGCAGTGGAAGATCTGGGCGATGGCTGGAAAGCGACCGCACGCGGCGGCTTTACCTTGCGCGGTCGCGTCAATGGCATTAACGACCGTGACGGCACCGTCAGCTTGGCTGCGCCTTTCGGCGTAATGACAGCAGGTTCATTACGCTCCTGTTCGTCGCTTGAGGCAATGAAATCGGGCGCTGTGACTGGTACCTACTATACGACCAACGAAACCAAGATATACACACCGCTCGATGCCTGCTCTTTGGCCGACGTTGTGATTTTGAACACCAAAGTGAGCGACTTTACTTTGGGCGCCACCTATGGCGAATTGATGTCTGGGACCACCACATTTGGTTTGACTGATAAGGGGAGTTCCAACGGTTCGGCTTTTGCGGTTGCGAGTGCTGACTACACCAAGGGACCTATGAAAGTAGGTTTTGACTACCTGTACTTGACCGTCTCCAACGGCATGTCCCAAGGCGCGACGTTACCTTCCACATTAACCCTACTGTCACCACTCGACGGCACGAGACGTTTACGCATGTACGGGTCGTATGACATGGGCATGGCCAAAGTGTCAGGTGGTTACCAGATGAAGAACTACGGCATTGCTGACCAGTACATCGCAGCAATTGCAATACCTTACCGCAACTTCGTATTCGGAATCGATTACGCAGGCCGTGCGGCGCAAGGTGCACCGGCCAGAGGCAATACGATTGAAAATCTCGATGCTGCGTCCGTTGTTGGTGCGGCCTATGGCATCCGCGCAGGCGACAAGGCCAGCAGTGTGCTGGGAGTGGGCATGACGTACAACCTCAGCAAAACCACGAGCGTGAACGTGAGCTACCTCGCCTACACCGATACCGGTACTACCGTGACTCCCGGCTTTGGTGCAGGCGAGACCTTCGATACAACTGGTTTGACTGCTGCGCAGATTTCCGCTGCACGGGTTAAATACAACGCGCTTTACTCCGCCGCCCCAGGCTCCACCCCCGGCCTTGTCAACGGAGTTCTCAATACGGCAACGACTCCGATCAAGGGCCAAACCATACAGCAAGCTGCTGGCATGTACGACACTGAGTATCGAATCCGCCTGATGAAGACCTTCTAATTTTTCCGCTTGCCTAGTGCCAGCTTGAGAGTTTGAAAGACCAAAACCCCCGCTGTGGTGACACAGCGGGGGTTTTTATTGTGTGGCCGATGCCAATGCCTTCGCGACAAAGCTGCTGCTGGCTTAAGGACTCCTGAGCTGGAGATAAGCGTTTTTCCGGACCGCTCTGCCGTGGCGATCTTGCGCTCCAGTACCGTCATCCGCAAAATCCTTCCCATTTGGCTTAGGCTTTCCCACGCTTTGCAAATAAAAAACAGTTAGCTCTCAATGAATACGCCCTTGCTTGACAGACCCAAATAGAAAACTGAATCGCTATGTCACCACAGCGGGGGCTTTGGTCAATCAAACTCTCAAGCTGGCATCAAGCCAGCTGGGAATCAGAAGTCGTGAACCAGCGTCAGGTGGGTGAAGCTGCTGTCCTTGGCATCGCCGATGGCTGCGGTGTAGGTGCCAGTACCACCCGTTCCAGTATTGGGCCAGCCGCTGCGAGCCCCTGTTCCCTAGCCCCTTGATGCTACGCATCCATCCGCAGCACGGCCTGTGGCACGCCTACCGATTTGCTTTGACGTTTCCAACGGCAGATGCGGAGGATCGTGCCGCACTGATGCCCAGTATGGAAGCAGTCCTAACAGAAGAAAACCCCTGCCTTAGGTGCGTCGACCAACCCTGCCTGCAAGCCTGCCCGGTACAGGCCTATGACGGCCAGCAATTTGCCGCCGAGCGCTGCCGCGATCAAGTACGCCAAGATGCTAATCAAGTTTGCATGACCGGCGGCTGCCTGGCGCGCAATGCCTGCCCGGTAGCGCCGCATTTGCGCTATGGGCCTGCGCAAGCGCGTTTTCATATGCAGGCTTTTGTGCCAACAGCGTAGGCCCGCGCCCGCTAGAGGGCATCAGGCCGCGCCAAAAGGGCATGCGCGCAAGCGCCTTTACACCGTGACAAATAAAAACCCCCGCTGTGTCGCCACGGCGGGGGTTTTGGTCATTCAAACTCTCAAGCTGGCTTTAAGCCAGCCGGGGAATTAGAAGGCGTGCGACAGACGCACGGTCCAAGTGTCTTGCACCAGATCGCCAGTTGGCAGACCTTTGCCAGCGGTGGTGTAAGAGCCGTACGCTGCTTGCACATCGGTGCGCTTGCTCAGGTCATACTTCGCACCCAGCTGGAAGAAGTTGTTTTTATCACGCAAAGCATAGTTTGCACCTACGCTCGCGACCGCGTTCAGGGGCACGCTCACGCCAAACAGCATAGCGGCTTCGTCCGTGCCGTTTTGCTTAGTACGGCGGGGGCTGTCATAGCTGAAGCCCAGCTTAGCAACGCCGGCGTCATACACGACGCTCAGGTCATAGGAAGTCAAACGAGGATCGTCAACACCGGCAGCTTTGAGAAGTGTTTTCATGTCCTCGGTGGCGGAAGTAATGTTGTACTGTCCAACCACTTTCAAGCCACTAGCGGCGTACGTGGCACCCAACGTATAGGTAGAAAGTGCAGGCGTTCCAGCGCCATCGCCATAACCGAAGCCAAACGCGGTTCCGTTGTATGCGTTCGGAACGCTAGTCGCGGTATTCGCTTCAACGTAGGCGATCGATGCGGTAAATGCAGAGGTAACAGGAACCATCAACTTAGCGGTGTCGATGCCGGTACGTGAGATCACGTTAGCTACGTCAAAAGCGCCTTCCCACAGTGCTCCGGTACCGGGAGCCACCAGGCCAGCAGCTTGGTTGCCACCCGAACGGGTGTTAGCGAGTAATAAAGTGGCCATAGGGGTAGAAACCATAAGGCTCTTGGTATCAGCGTATGCGCCAGAGGCCCAGCCGCCGTCTTGGTTGAATTCCATATGCCCAGCTACTTTAACGCCGCCGCCCAGGTCTTCAGTCGCATCGATATCGATGTAAGCAGAGCTATTAACCAAGCTTTTTTTGGCAGAGCCGTCAGTGCGGGACTGAATGTCCTTAATCCAAGCAAAGCTGATACCACCAGTCAGGGCGACTTGTGCGGAAGCAGAACCCACGGCAGCAACAGCGGCCAACGCAATCATTGTCTTTTTCATGAAAAAACTCCATAGTTGTTAAAAATACGCCGCCATTGATCTTTACGTAACGGCATCCGGCCCCTATTCGGAAGCTAGAGAGATTTGACCATGACGTTGGTCTTTTACAACGACCCAGGCTAACAAATTTATCATTTTTCACGAATTTGTCGTTTTTTACCCACGAAAATTCAAGTTGCGGGGCTTCGGACCGAAGGTGTGGGGCCCGGCACCAAGAACTTGGGGGGCCCAGGGGCTAGGGGCGAACGGGTGCATCACCGGGGCGGCTTGCGGCTATGCTCTGCCTGTATGAGCACCACCACCGATCAAGCACTCATTGCCTTCGACACCGCCTTGCGCACCCTGTTTGCCCAGCCCCACGCCTCCAAAGCCTGTCCCACCGTGGCGGACCAGGCCACCGCACTGACCCAAGAGGAAAAAAACCTGTCCGCCAGCCTGATGCGGGTGAACCATGTGGGCGAGGTGTGTGCACAGGCGCTGTACACCGCCCAGGCGCTGGCCACGCCTAACCCGGGTTTGCGTGCGCATTACCAAAAAGCATGTCAGGAAGAAACCGACCACCTGGCATGGACGGCGCAGCGCCTAGACGAATTGGGCGCCCGCCCCTCGCTGCTCAACCCGCTGTGGTACGCCGGGGCTTTTGGCCTGGGCCTTTTGGCCGGACGCCTGGGCGACGCAGTGAGCCTGGGCTTTGTGGTGGAAACGGAAACCCAAGTCGGTGCGCATTTGGACAGCCATTTGCAGCAATTACCCGCCAATGACCATGCATCACGTGCTATCGTCGCCCAAATGCGGGATGATGAAATAGGCCACGCCCGCCAGGCCAGCAGCGCCGGGGCGGCGCAATTGCCCAGTTTTGTCAGCGACATGATGCGCGCCGCCGCCAAAGTCATGACCACGGTGGCGCAGCGGATGTAAGGCTGAGCCGGGCCAGCCCAGTCCGGGCGAGCCCTCCTTGGCCCGACTTAGGCCTGTTTCACCTCAAAACTAGTCGTCATCTCCGCCGTTTTGCCCAGCATGATGCTGGCAGAGCAGTATTTCTCGTGGCTCATGGCAATCGCCCGCTCTACCGCGCTGGCCGGGATGTTGTTGCCGGTGACGCTGAAATGCATATGGATTTTGGTGAACACCTTGGGATCGGTATCGGCGCGCTCGGACGTAAGCTTGACGCTACAGCCCTGCACCGCATGGCGGCCGCGCTTCAAAATCAGCACCACGTCGTAGGCGCTACAGCCGCCGCTGCCGGCCAAAACAGTTTCCATGGGCCGGGGTGCCAGATTTTGGCCGCCGTTTTCGGGTTTGGCCGCGTCAGGCGCGCCGTCCATCATCAGCACATGGCCGCTGCCGGTCTCGGCCACAAAGCCCATGCCGGAGCGGGTGCCGCTGTTACCAGTCCAACTAACGGTGCATTCCATACCAAGTCTCCTAAATCATCACGCGTAAAAGCCGCTTGCGGCGAAGGCGAGGATTATCATCCGCGATGTACTCCTGAAACCGCATGAAAAAAGCCCCCAACCTGTCGCCTGCCGACTACTTGATCAAAATTCTCAATGCCCGCGTCTATGACGTGGCCACCGAATCAGCGCTAGAAACCGCCAAAAACCTAAGCCAGCGCATCCACAACACCGTGTTGCTCAAGCGCGAAGACCAGCAAATAGTGCGCAGCTTCAAGCTGCGCGGGGCCTATAACAAGATGGCGCATTTAAGCGCCGCGCAACTCAAAAAAGGCGTGATTTGCGCCTCCGCCGGTAACCACGCGCAAGGCGTGGCACTGGCGGCCAGCCGTTTGCAGGCGCGCGCAGTCATCGTCATGCCGGTCACCACGCCGCAGGTGAAAGTGGACGCGGTACGCGGCTTTGGCGGCGAAGTGGTGCTGCACGGCGACAGCTATACCGACGCCTATCACCACGCGCTGACCCTGGAAAAAAAGCAGGGCATGACCTTTGTCCACCCCTTTGACGACCCGGATGTGATCGCCGGTCAGGGCACGATTGCCATGGAAATTTTGCGCCAGCATCAGGGGCCTTTGGATGCGGTGTTTGTGGCGATTGGCGGCGGCGGCCTGGTCAGCGGCGTGGCCAATTACATCAAGGCGGTGCGCCCGGAGATCAAGGTCATCGGCGTGCAGATGAGCGACTCAGACGCGATGATGCAATCGGTCGCCAGCGGCGCGCGCGTTACCTTGGCGGACGTGGGCTTGTTCTCGGATGGAACGGCGGTCAAGCTGGTGGGCGAAGAGACTTTCCGCATCGCGCGCGGCTTGGTGGATGAGTTCATCACCGTGGATACCGACGCGGTCTGCGCTGCCATCAAAGACATTTTTGTGGACACGCGCTCTATCGTCGAACCGTCTGGCGCGCTGGCGGTGGCGGCGATCAAAAAATACGCTGCCGCCAACAAGACGCGCGGCAAAACTTATGCCGCGATTTTGTGCGGCGCGAATATGAACTTTGACCGCCTGCGCTTTGTCGCCGAGCGCGCCGAAGTGGGGGAGGAACGCGAAGCCCTGTTCGCCGTCACCATTCCCGAAGAGCGTGGCAGCTTTCGCCGCTTTTGCGAGCTAATTGGCGAGCTGCCCGGCGGGCCGCGCAATGTGACCGAATTTAACTACCGCATGAACGACGCCGCAAAAGCACATGTGTTTGTGGGCCTGAGCACCAAAGGGCCCGGCGAATCGGGCCGGATTGCGCGCAGTTTTGTGAAGCACGGCTTTGGCGCCATCGACCTGACGCATGACGAACTGGCCCAAGAACACATACGCCATATGGTGGGCGGCATCTCGGCGCTGGCCAAGGACGAGCGCGTGCTGCGCTTTGTGTTCCCCGAGCGGCCAGGCGCGCTGATGAAGTTTCTCAGCTTGATGCGGCCGGGCTGGAACATCAGCCTGTTTCACTACCGCAACCAGGGCGCGGACTATGGCCGCATTTTGGTGGGCCTGCAAGTGCCCAAGGCGGATGACAAAGCCTTTGCCAAGTTTTTGCGCGCGCTGGATTACCCCTATGTAGAAGAGACCGACAACCCGGTTTACCGCATGTTTTTGCAAAGCTAGGCCAGGGCATGGCGGCAACCCTAGACGGCAAACTGGTGGTGGCGATTTCTTCGCGCGCGCTGTTTGATTTTGAAGAGGAAAACCAGGTGTTTGAACAAGGCGACGACCGCGCCTATATGCAATTGCAGCGTCAGCGCCTAGATACTCCGGCCACGCCGGGTGTGGCGTTTTCCTTGGTCAAAAAACTGCTGGCTTTTAACGACGACGGCAGCGACGCCCACAAGCGGGTGGAGGTGGTTATCTTGTCGCGCAACGACCCGGTTAGTGGCCTGCGGGTGATGAAATCCGCCGCGCACTACCAGCTGCCCATCATCCGCTGCACCTTCACGCGTGGCGAATCGCCCTGGCGTTATTTACAACCGCTCAAAGCCAATCTGTTTTTGAGCACGCATTTAAGCGATGTGCGCGCTGCTTTGAACGCGGGTGTGCCCGCCGCGCAGGTGTACCCGCAATCGGCGCACGCTAGCGCGGCGCATCCGCAGGAAGTGCGTATTGCGTTTGACGGCGACGCGGTCTTGTTTAGTGACGAAGCCGAGCGTGTGTACCAATCGCATGGGCTCGACGCCTTTCAGCAGCACGAGCAAGACAAAGCCGCGCAGCCCTTGCCAGACGGGCCTTTCAAGCCCTTGTTGGCGGCCTTGCACCAGTTGCAACAAGCGGCCCGCCCAGCCATGCGCATACGCACCGCGCTGGTGACCGCGCGCAGCGCCCCGGCCCATGAACGCGCCATCCGCACGCTGATGGACTGGAATATCGAGATCGATGAAGCCATGTTTTTAGGCGGCCTGGACAAGGGCGCTTTTTTGCGTGAGTTTGAGCCCGATTTTTTCTTTGACGACCAGACCGGACATATCGAATCCGCAGCGCGGCATGTACCCGCGGGGCATGTGGCTAGCGGCGTGCGCAACTAGTTTTTTTTGCTCGCTGCGCGAAAGGCGGCAAAGCCCTTGGCGCGTAACTCGCAAGCGGGGCATTGGGCGCAGCCATAACCCCAGTCATGGCGCTGGCTGCGATCGCCCAAATAGCAGGTGTGGCTGTGCTCCACCACCACATCGACCAAGGCCTGCCCGCCTAGTTGCTGCGCCATCTGCCAAGTGGCGGCTTTGTCAATCCACATCAAAGGCGTTTCGATGAGAAAGCGGGTGTCCATACCTAGCGACAGCGCCACTTGCATGGCTTTCATGGTGTCGTCGCGGCAGTCCGGGTAGCCTGAAAAATCGGTTTCACATACGCCGGTGACCAGCACTTGCAAACCGCGCCGGTAGGCCAGCGCTGCGGCTAAAGTCATGAACAATAAATTGCGCCCAGGCACAAAGG
>Ga0214919_10006635_pt1 | contig 15833 bp, 8 predicted proteins | sample LL1503_MetaG_FD_177994 | JGI IMG/M metagenome (GOLD analysis project Ga0214919, IMG submission 177994) | Freshwater microbial communities from Lake Lanier, Atlanta, Georgia, United States - LL-1503 | ecosystem: Environmental > Aquatic > Freshwater > Lake | place: USA: Georgia | collected 2015-03-15 | reverse complement strand
TTTCATTAGCTGCAAGGGCATCATAAAAAGCCAGCTCTTCTTCAGTTAGCTTTAACTTTTCTCCACGCTTCTTTGCCTCTTCAATCGCTCGCGCTAGCTTAATGAGCTCTTCGATGACCTCTTGTGTTGCGATTGCACGGTTGTGATAAGCGGCCAGGGTCTTTTTCAGCATTTCGCTAAACAATTTGCCTTGAACCACGTTTCGGCTAGAGCCCGCCTTTATTTCACCCGCAAGCAACTTCGCCAGGATTTCAGCAGCCAGGTTTTTGTGCTTCATCCCCATGACTTCCTTGAGGAAGTCTTCAGACAAAATAGAAATGTCCGGTCGCTTCAGACCAGCTGTTGAAAAAACATCGATGACTTCGCCAGGAGCAGAAATCGCGCTCGATACGATCTGCTGTATCGCATGATCAAGATCGACATCGTCACGCTCACTGATTTCCGATTTTTTCAGCGCTGACTGTATGGCTTGATAAAAACCAATTTCATCTCTGAGATCAATAGCCTCTGGCCGTGTTGCGCAAAGTGCAAACGCTCTTGAAATCTCAGTTGACACGGTGACAAAACGCTTCTTGCCGTCTTCTTGTTCGAGAATATGCTCCTGTGCTCCAGGAATCAGGGCCAGTCTCTGTGCGCCACCAGCTGTCATCCAGCTAGACCAGTCATACCCATGAAGCATAGATCGAGCAACTTCACACTTTTCGACCAGTATTTCAACAGCTGTGTCCGTACTTTCGCTGGTGCTGCCTCGGCCACCGCTTGAGGTGTAAGTTGCAAGAGCCTCTTTAAGTTGATCGGCCAAGCCAAGGTAGTCAACAATTAGTCCACCAGGTTTGTCTCTGAAAACGCGATTCACTCGGGCAATCGCTTGCATGAGTCCATGACCGCGCATAGGCTTATCTGCATACATAGTGTGCAAACAAGGCGCATCAAATCCGGTCAGCCACATGTCCCGGACGATCACGACTGAAAAGGGATCGCTTGAATCTTTGAAACGCAGTGCCAATTCGCTACGTCGTTGTTTGTTGCGTATGTGTGGTTGCCAATCCAACTCATCGTCGGCGGAGCCAGTCATGATGATTTTGGCAACGCACTTCTTATGAGACTCGATCTGCTCGTCATCGTTTGGTGCGCTGGCCCAATCAGGGCGAAGTTTGACAACTGCGTTGAGTAGATCAATGCAGATACGTCGACTCATACAAACAACCATCGCCTTACCCTTGATGGCTTCTTGACGGCGTTCAAAATGGTCGACCAAGTCCTTGGCAATCAATTCAATGCGCTTGGGATCGCCGACAAGCGCCTCTAATGCCGCCCATTTCGCACGAAGACGTTGCCTAGTTGACTCTTCTTCCTGTTCTGTCAGCTCTTCAAATTCAGCATCAACACGAGGCAACTCTTGTTCGAGCAGGCCAAGTTTGGCGATTCTGCTTTCATAGTAAATAGGAACGGTTGCCCCATCTGCCACGGCCTGCTGGATGTCGTAGATGGAGATGTAGTCGCCGAAAACAGCCCTGGTGTTGGAGTCTGTCTTCTCAATTGGTGTACCAGTAAACCCAATAAAGGATGCATTCGGCAGTGCGTCGCGCATATGCCGAGCAAGGCCATCGATCAAATCATATTGGCTGCGGTGAGCCTCGTCGGCGATCACAACAATGTTTCGGCGATCTGAGAGGCAAGGCATTCGATCGCCTCTTTCCTCCGGCATAAATTTTTGAATGGTCGTGAAAACAACGCCTCCGCTTGCTACTTGAAGCAAAGTCCTCAACTCTGCTCGTCCTCCTGCTTGCTTGGGCTTTTGACCTAAAACATCACTGCACCGATTGAATTGACCGAACAACTGGTCATCCAGATCGTTTCGGTCAGTCAAAACAACCACTGTTGGGTTTGCCATGGAAGCGTCGCGGGAAATGCGTCCTGCATAGAACAGCATTGACAGGCTTTTGCCAGATCCCTGTGTATGCCATACAACCCCGGCCCTGCGGTCGCCGGCTCCGTGGCTTGCTCGTATGGTTTGCTCCACCGCCTTATTCACTGCGTGGAACTGGTGATAACCAGCCAGTAACTTAGTGGTGCGGCCTTTCTCATCCTGCTCGTAAGCGATGAAATTGCGCGTCATTGCGAGCAGCCGCCGACGGTCAAACAATCCGCGAATCAGTACTTCCAACTCGAGGCTTGTTGAAGGGGCTTCAGTTTCGCCATCAATGGTTCGCCAGACCTTGAACCATTCCCAGTTGGCAGTCAGCGAGCCTGCTCGTGCCTGAAGCCCATCCGAGATCACAAGAATTTGGTTGTAGCGAAATAGCGTCTTGATCTGGTCTTTGTAGGTTTGCAGTTGCTTGTAGGCATTTCGGATGGACGCATTTTCGTTGGCTGCGTTTTTGAGTTCAAGCACAGCAATCGGAAGGCCATTCAAAAACACCACCAGATCTGGACGGCGATTGTTTTGTCCCTCAATCACAGTGAACTGATTAACTACAAGCAAATCGTTTGCTTCTGGGTCGTTGAAATCCACGATGCGAAGCCTGTCGCCAGCAATGGAACCATCACTTCGGCGGTACTCAACTTCCACGCCCTCTGAAAACATCCGATGAAATATCTGGTTTGCTGCTATCAGCGAAGGACCTTCAACACGTAGAACTTTTCGCAGTGCATCATCTCGTGCCTCGGCTGGTGCCTCTGGGTTTAGACGGGCTATTGCGTCGTGAAGTCGCCGCTCGAGTGCAACATCACCAAAAGAATCGCGTTCAGAATTTGGCTCGCCTGGAGCGATCGTGCGTGCATCTAGGTATTCATAACCCAACGATTCAAACCATTCAACAGCAGCGTACTCGACGGTGTCTTCAGTAATTACTGTCATGTTTGCAAATTCTCTACTCTTAATTCGCCACTCAACAACTTCGGTAGCAGTGTGTCTCTTAAGGAGGCGAGAGTTTGAGACTGTCGTAGGTTGGCGGCGATTTGATCGTAAAGTGGCTCAACTTTAGATGTGAAGGCCTGCATTAAATTTTTTGTAGGCAGAACAACTCGAATTGGACGAAAGTTTTGTTTGCTGATTTCAGCAAAGGTAGTCCCTGTTGCGCGACTCTCGATTTCCTGCATATTTGATTGACACCAGTTCAGCATGAAGAAGTTCGAAGCGTTTTCATTGCATTTCAGAGCAATAAAACCCTGATTTATTGCAACTGGCATAGATGCGATAGCTAGGTAGCCCACAGGTGCTCTAGATGATAGTAAGAGAGTTCCAGCTTGAAGTAATCCAGATGAAATTTTGGCGATACCGGCGTCGGTAAGTTTACGGTCAGTGTTTAGTAGGATTGGAGATTGAAGTGATGAAAAATCTTTTGGCGTCGTCCAATGATGAGTCCCCCCTTCCCAGTATTTAGGCTCTGTTGTACTGGGAGTGCCGCCACCGACACATTCAACTACTTCTCCGACCGGTAGAATTTTCCATCCTTTGGGGATGTGTCCAAGCTCAGAGTCTTGAAAGGCATCGGGGAAAAGTTTTGCAGTTGCGTCTTCCATTCCAGCGGGCTTGTTTCCATCAAGCTTCGCTCGCACAGGATCGAAATCCACGAACCAGCTTTGGAACATAGCACCGGCCATAGCTTCAAGGATTGAATTTATTCTTCTGTTTATTTCGATTTTCTCTTCCAATGACCCAAGCATTGATGCAATTGCTTTTTGCTCTAATAGAGGTGGGATAGGAAAAGACATCTGCCTGAGATGCGATGGCCCAAAATGACGCAGCACACTTCCACCGGCCATGCCTTCAGCTTGTTGAATGAAGTAAGTCGACGAGGCAAATTGCTTAATGAATCCAGGTAAAACTTTCTTATTGCGTGGCCGAAGCCTTATCAACCCAGTGTAGGCAATAGCACCTTCGGTTTCAATTCCAATTTCGCTGACCATGCCAATAGTCGCACTTGTGCTTATAAGCAGATCGCCGAGTTCTAAACGAAAATGATTCCACTTCTTTTTAACTTTTTCGGGGTCAAGAAAATTGCAACCGTCAAGCGATACAGTGCTGCGCTGAACTCCTTTTAAGCGAATTAAAGGAATCCCCTTTTCATGGAAATCAATTGCCATGATTCCCGGTCCTTCTTGAAAGTCGATTGCCTCCTCAAATGGGACAACATCCCAAGATTCTGGACAGGAATCAAATAAATTACCGAAAAGAAGGTCCTTACGTGCCATAACCCAGACTCCTCAAATTCGCCTTAATGACCTTTTCTAACCTCGTAGATTCAACAAACTGAGCTTCGAGTTCGGAGATGAGGCGTGGCATTTTTTGCTTAAATGGTTCACCGTCGAATTCAACTTCCTTTGCTCCGACATATCGACCTGGCGTGAGGACATGACCGTGTGCGGCTATTTCAGAATTCGTTACTGATTTACAAAAACCAGCTAAATCGGAGTATTTCCCTGCGCTCTTTTCACCCCGCCATGCGTGATAAGTTGATGTAATCAGCATTAGATCCGCCTCAGTCAATTCACGGTGCACGCGGTCGACCATAATGCCCATTTTGCTTGCATCAATGAAGAGAGTTTCTTTTTGACGATCACGCCGCTTGCCATCGTTCTTGTTACGAGTTAAAAACCACAGACATACTGGAATCGTTGTGCTGTAAAAAAGCTGTCCTGGCATAGCTACCATGCAATCTACTAGGTCCGCATTGATTAATGCTTTTCGAATTTCGCCTTCGCCTGATTGATTAGCTTGCATACTCCCATTTGCTAAAACCAGTCCTGCCATTCCAGTCGGTGCAAGATGATGAATGATGTGCTGCACCCAAGCAAAGTTGGCATTGCCCTTTGGCGGTATTCCGTATTTCCAACGAACATCTGATTCGTCACGCGACCAATCACTGATGTTAAAAGGTGGATTTGCAATGATGAAGTCGGCCTTAAGATCTTTGTGTAAATCGCGACGAAATGTGTCGGCTGGCTCCGGACCTATGTCTGCTTCGATTCCGCGAATGGCCAAGTTCATGATGGCTAAACGACGTGTGGTGTGATTCATCTCTTGTCCATAGACTGAGATGTCGCCGATCTTACCGCCGTGGCTTTCAACAAACTTTTCGCTTTGCACGAACATGCCACCTGATCCGCAGCAGGGGTCATAGATGCGGCCTTTATAGGGGGCCAGCATTTGAACAATGGTCTGAACCACGCATGCAGGCGTGTAGAACTCACCGCCATTCTTTCCTTCTGCGCTGGCGAATCGGGACAGAAAATACTCGTACACACGTCCGAGCATGTCCTTGCCTTTGTGCTCTGCGTCGCCAAGCCCGATCGATGCGAAGAGATCAATTAATTCACCCAGACGCTGTTTATCAATTGCAGGGCGAGCGTAGTCTTTAGGCAGAACACCTTTGAGTCGCGGATTGTCTTTTTCGATGGCAACCATGGCATCGTCGACAAGCTTGCCAATTTCTGGTTGTTTCGCTTTTGCGCGCAGTGTTGCCCACCTTGCGGAAATGGGCACCCAAAAAACGTTGTAAGCCGCGTATTCGTCGGGGTCTTCTGGGTCAGAACCTTTGAATTCGCCTTTGCCTTCATTAAGCTTCACATTGAGGTCTTCGAATGCATCAGAAATGTATTTGAGAAATAACAGGCCAAGTACAACATGTTTGTACTCTCCTGAATCCATGGTGCCGCGTAGCTTGTCAGCGGCTAACCAAAGTTTTGATTCAAAGCCAAGATTTGCGCTTGAAGATTTCTCTTGGGTTACTTTTGATACTTTTTTCTTTGTAGCTGTAGCCATATATGCTCCGTGATTTATTTCTGTTTAGCGGCTGCTTGGTCTTTTTGCACTGCAATCCAAGCTTCAAGATCTGGCCTTTGAAAGCGCCATGACCCCAACACCTTAAAGCCGGGAAGATCGCCTTTTTTGGTAAGCCTGTAGATTGTTTTTTCGTCAACATTCAGGAACCCCGCAACATCGCGGACTGTCATGGCAGGCTCAACATCTGTATGCATAAGAACTCCGATACCTTTGTTCAGAATAACGGAAATTTGGGTAATTCTGTCCATCTTGATCAAAAAACCAAAAGAAAACTCGATTCCCGGTTTCGGAGTCGAACAATCAAAAAAATTTATTGAATCAAAAAGCATTCATTCGTACAAAAGTAATTTGATTTCTAGCGACTGTTTCTAAACATTTAGAAGCTCAATTAATGAGCTTTCAACCAATTAACATGGAACATAGAAAGGCCGTTAAATCGGGGAAATAAACAACAGTTGCAATATGACTGCTTTATTATTAACAACATGGTCTAATTTTTGCTCAATGTTGCCCAACATTTAATTTCAATAATGCGCGAACTTAAAAGGTGAAGTTGATTCAGCTAATTAGGAACCAATCTTCCGTTCATATTAAAAACAATAATTTTGACCTCAATGATCAGAAATAGCAATAAAACTAGTTACCCTCATAACAGGTGTTTCATTTTTTTAAATCAAAAGACAATTTCATAAAAAAGAATCCGCTTAAACGAAAACGAAAACGAAACAAAGATGATTGAACAATTAATTCCCTACCTTGAAAGTTGGGGGCACTACGCTTTAACGTTAGTTTTAGTTCCTGTACTAATGTACTTTGCATCCACGTTCTGGATGGAATTTTTCAAGCCTGGAAAAAAAGTATCTGAAGATTTAGCATCCGCGCTATCTAAGCTGCGTGAGATTAAGTCCAAGGGAAATTTCACTGACCTAGAAAACATTCGCGAAAGTGCAATGGTCAGCTTAACACTGCGAGCCTGCTGGGATGAATTCAGTGACACCCTTCACGGTCAGAAAAGAGCTGACTCGCAAGGGGTTATGCAAGTAAATCGATATCGGGCAACTGCTTTAGCCAATAGTTTTTTTACAGAACAAATTGTCATAACAACCCCACTTAAAGCGGAGTTTTTTAAACATTTACCGGGCATTTTGACTGGCATTGGCATCATTGGAACATTCCTCGGATTGATCCTCGGACTTTTTACTTTTGATATATCGAAAGATGCTGAGAAAGTTAGAGAAAGTCTCCGAAACCTTCTTTCAAGTGTAGGAAATGCATTTATCGTTTCACTCACAGCGATCGCCATGGCTATGTGGATTACGTGGCTTGAAAAAAGGACCATAAACAAGCTCTATACAGAATTGGACGAGCTATGCGGAGTAATAGATAGCCTTTTTGAAGCTGGAGCTGGTGAGGAATACCTGCAGCGTTTAGTGGATGCCTCAGAAACTTCGGCAACCCAAGCAATGCAGATGAAAGAGTCAATCGTCACGGATTTGAAACAGGTACTTACAGAACTCACCAATCAACAAATTGCAACAATGACTACAAATAGTCAGCAGTTATCTCAATCAATTGGCGAAAGTATTACGCAGGGACTTGTTGACCCTTTAACCAAAATATCAGAGGCAGTCCAAACTGTCGGAAATAGTCAAGGAGAAGGCGTAACCAAACTACTGACCGATGTTATGAGTCGTTTCGTAACGGAAATGGATGGAATGTTTGGATCACAAATGCGAGGCATGAATGAAATGCTGGTTCAGACAGCAAAAACAATTCAAGATTCCTCTCAACGTTTCGAACAACTTGCTAATCAAATTCAACAAGCAGGAAGCGGTGCAGCTGATGCAATGTCCAAGCGTATGGAAGAAGCAATGATCAGTATGCAAAACGCACAAGCAAGTACAAACGAACAAATGCGAATGTTCGTGGAGCAATTGAAGCAGAACATTTCCCAAGGCCAATCCGAATCTTCTGAACTTACCAAAAATCTTGTAAAAGAATTAAGTGAATCAACAACTGCTTTAGTACGCAGTCTCCAAGATCAAACAAACAATGCCCAACTTGCACACAATGACAGGCAGAAAGATCGCGATGAACAAATGAACCAACTTTTGGTTCATCTAAAAGAAAGCATAACAAATACACAAGATGCATCTACAACTGCCACAGCAGAGTTGTTAGGTAAGCTAGGAGAGTCAACTGAAAAACTTGTAAAACAACTTGAAGATCAGACCGAGAAAGCAAGACAGGAACAAACTAATCGTAGTGCCCAACAAGACGCAACTACTTCAGACTTACTAGAAAAACTTAAAACTCACTTCCAAAACGCACAAGCCGAAACAACTTCCACAACAACTACACTTCTCACACAGCTTAGTGATGCCACACAAAACTTAGTCCAAAGTCTTCGAGATCAAGGCAACCAGGCGCAGCTTGATCACACACAACGTATGTCTGATTTGGTCGACAAAATTACTACTGTTCTTGTTCAAAACCAAGCACAAGTATCTCGACTGACAGAGGTTGTAACTGAATCAAGCAATGCCATGCGAGACTCAATTAATAAACTTCAAACCAGCACAAACACAAATATTGAGAAAATGGAAAGTGGAGCTGAAATGCTCCTTGGCGCATCTACAAGGCTTACAGATAATTTATCAGAGGTTAAGGCAACCACTGATGGATTGGGAACTAACGCAAAACAACTTGCTGACGCTTCCGTTACTTTGTCAGGTGCTTTAACAGCAATACAGCAAGCTCTTGGCGATCAAAAATCAGTCCGGGACGCTATCGGTTTAATGTTGGCTGATTTGAAAAATACATTTGAAAATGCCAAAAAAGATGCAAATCTCACTACAGAGTTAGTTTCAAACCTTGAACGAGCTAGCGAGCATCTCCAAAAAGCTCAGAATGACGCAGGAAAGTATTTGAGTGGGATTTCAGAGGTTCTGGCAAAGGTCCATTCAGAATTTGCAACTCAGCTGAAAGCCACATTAAATGAAGGCAATAAAGCTTTTCAGTCTGAGTTAGCTCAAGCTACCAGTCACTTAAAGGGTGCTATTCAAGATCTTGGCGACGTGCTAGATTCCCTGCCCTCAAATTCCAAATAAGCGATAGAGAATGCTAGGAATTACAAAAAACTCTAACGCACAAAAGAAGCGTGAAGATGGAGAGAAACCATTTTGGATTTCTTTTTCCGACTTGATGTCTTCGCTAATGGTTTTGTTTTTAATCTCAATGACCGTAGCATTACTTGCTGTAACAAACGAGCCAGATGTTGCTGCCAAAGAAGAGGCACAGCGTAAAAAAGCGATTGCCGACTTCATGAGCGAGATTGAGCAAATACTGACTGAAAAAGAATTCGAGGGCGTAAAAGTCAACGAGACTACTATTGATTTTGGAGTTCGTGGAACCTTTGAAAAAGAAGGACAAAACACACTTACCCCTGAACAAAGTCAAATGCTACGAAGCTTTACTCCCAAATTGCTAGAAAAGCTTCGCACTTCTGAAGCTGGAAAGGTTTGGTTCAATCGAGCAGTTGTTGAAGGTTACGCAAGTAAAACTGGAACTTACCTCTTTAACTTGAACTTAAGTCTAGAGCGAAGTCAAAGGGTTTTATGTGAATTATTAAGAGAACCAGCAACTTCGAATGAAAATCCTTTTTCATCGGAAGATAGAAAAATGATTGCAAAGAGCTTCTTTGTTGGTGGCGCTTCTTTTAACTCACTTAGATCTGGAGGTGGCGCTCAAAGCAGAAGAATTGAATTCAAACTTGAATTCAAAACTAGACAAGAAAAATTAACTGAAAAAAGTACACCTCCGCCTAGACTAGATGATTCTGAATTAACCAGTGCATTGGATTCAAAAGTTAGATGTCCGATTATCGATCGCTAAATGAGCTAGAGCATCTTTTAAAGGCGCAGTTCGACCCTCGCCTGATTCTCCATGGAGTAACTTTTGGAGATCCTAGGGCAATGTCCAAAGTTCTCAAAGAGATCAAACGTGACCTAGGGGTCACTGAAGGAAGACCGATGGAAGATTTATTAATCAAGGCCATCCAGAAATTTAAATTTAAAGGCGACACAGATACATTTACTGAATTGAAGTACGTTTGCTATGGAGCAGAAACACCAGTTGGCCCTGAGAGATACAGAGTAATTGAAGACATAAACACTTTCGGTCTGCTACTAAAATCGGTTGATGAGCGAAATAGTAAGCAACTTCGACGCTGCTATCAAGGACTTTTGTCTAGCTATTTCAGATTTGACCCTAAAGAACCTACCAATAAGAAAGGTTCCGAGAATTGGGGACAACTCAAAGTTTTTTTAAAAAACAAACTCTTCCCTATATATAAAGCCTCAAGCGAGAGAGGCATAACTCCTGAGTGGCTTTCAACTCTATATGAGCACAAAAATCTTCTAGATGAAAATCCATGCAAGCGATATGCAGATTCTTTGGCAAAAGGAAAAACCCAAGATCTTCAAGAAGTATGCGATGGATTAGGTATCGAATCATCTTCATGGGTCTGGAATGAAGCCTTTCTAGCCTACGTTCAAACTGTTTGTGACATGAATGATGAGTCATTTATTAAACACTTAAGTGGTGTACTTGAGCTAGTTAATGGGAAGGGAGAAATCCACCTGCCAGAGGCCATTGCTATTGAAGCAACTGCATTTTGCATAATTCGATATTCGAAATCTTCCAACACCGCGGAGCACTCATCGCTGCGCGATACATGCGTCAGAAAAATTGGAAATCCCATGTTGGAACAAACCAAATGGGATGCGCTTGTTAACCACGAGCCAGCCAGGCAACTAGTCACTAGCTGGCTTAAACAACAGTTAATCAAAGATTTTTTCGAACTATTAGCTCAAGATGGTGCTGCAGACGTTCGAAGGCTGAACTATTGGCTAAAGTGGGAAAAGCATATTTCAGAAATGTGGTTCTATTTAGGTGATATGGCCTTTAAAGATCAGAGAACAGCTTTTGCAGACGTTCGAGAACGAATGGGCGGATCTATAAGACAACTTGTAGAGCCAAGTCGCCCTGAAAACAATGCCTTTGTAATGAGAATTGGTAGTTATTTAGTAATTGAATTTTCTACAAAAAACAATGCAATGTTCATATATCAGACAGATGAAGCTTTGCCTGATATGAAGTACAACTATCGGACAACGTATCGATTAAAAAATCTTAAAGGCTCGCTAGGAAAATATTCGCACCAAAGCTATTGGGAAGGTACTTTTGATCAGGTTTTACGACGCAGACTTAATCAATCTGTACCAGTATCAAAGAATGAAACGCCTATTTATCGGACATCTGCACCCACCTCAACACAGACATCCATACCCATAACAAGAGTATTACCGATCGACATGGGGGAGCTACAAAGTGTTGTATCCGTATCTAACGCAGGAATTGAAGACTATAGAGGTATTCAAGGAAATCTTTGGGTCACTTTGGCAGATAAATCCAAAGATCCAACATTGGCAATCTATTTAGAAAGTCGAGGTTTCAAATATATTCCAGGCAGAGGGTATTGGATCAAATAAAAACTCATGAGCATTTTCGACAAACTAATTAAATTGAGCAATACAAAGGTGAGTTCACCAGGTGATCCAATTTCAGTTCAAATAAAATTTGACAACGACGGAATTCATTATGAATTTCATGAAGGATCTAATGATCTAGTGAACGCCTTGGATTCATCAGATGAAACAGTTTTAGATCAGGTTCGTCGTCTTTCACAACTAGCCTCAGAAGGACTAGCCAAACAGTCCGAAAAAAAATATTTAATTAGCTGGGATTCTGTATATCGACTTTTGTCTGATGAAGAATTTTCGGGATATGTTTTGCCATTAAAAATACCAGCTTATACAAATGCAGTCCCCAAGTTGAAAAATTCTGGCGCAATACTTGATTCAACATTTTCAATTCTGCTTGAAGAATGGGTAAATCCTGATGAAACACCACTTTCATCACAACCGAAATTAGAAGGCAGAGTTCTTCGATTTCGTAATGGAGTACACCTTTTAAAACCATTAGTCAGTGAGCTCTTAAATGAGTTGCAAGCATTTCATACTGTTCCACCAGAGGCTAGGGATCAAAATTTCAAAGAGACTCATTACGGAAAAATTAGACGTCTTGCATTTGATACCTCATCTCCAGTTTCTGACTACGTATCAAAGACAATTGTTCTTACGCCCGAAAAACTTAAGTTAGAAATCGAAAAGCGTGGAGATGCGAATGAGCGTGTAATCGAAATACTTCCTACTTTTGAGGACTCTCCTCCTGATTGGATTGCTATATTTGATAGATTTCCAATAAACGATTCATATGAAGTTCCAGACGGAATGTCTGTTACACGAATTGTTCTTACTCCAGAAGTCAAAACGATCTTAAATGAAATAAAAAAAATGCCTGCGCGCAGAGTTACGGGCAATCGTGCTGAGGCATTTGTTCGCAACCCTTTTTCATTACTCGGCGAAGAGGCGGCAAAAGTACTTAACCCTGAGGACGTTGAGCTTCAACTCACAAAGGCGGGCATCAGCTTTGCTCAGTTTATTCCCCATGCTGACTTCGGAGAATTTGGGGAAATTACACGTGTAGGTATTCTCATTAGTGATCTTTCAAGGCCCGATGAATCTTCCTCTGCTTATTGGTTTGATAGCCCCAGCGAACTAAATCGATTTATTCATAAGGCCAATGCGAGTCATATTTCAAATGATCTCTCCTTTACTTGGATGCGATATGACCTTGACATCATTGGAGACACTTTAGACCATATAGATCAGTTAAGCACATGGCTTGATGCATGGAGCTCTCCAGAGTTATGGACTGCTTCAGAGATACTAGACCTAAGTCACTACTCAGATCGGATTGAATCAATTGGTATTGAGAAACCATTCATTGTTCCAGTTATCACTAAAAAGAATAATGAGAATGGTTGGTTTGATGAGAACGTAACTACTGGTTTAGCCACTGTTGATGAAAATACAGGTCAGGTAACGATAGTATCTTTTCCATTTAAAAATATTCTCTCTTTAGAGCAAACCGTAGAGGATGCTTTAAGAGATAAAAAAACCCATGTATACGTTATCGGCTTTAAAGAACCGATTCCACTTCAAGATGCTCAGATTGCCCTGAGAGACCTCAAAGCTGCTCGCGCTGACTTACAAGAAAAGAAATTCAAACCTCCATCTAAAAATTTAAGAAAGCCAGTTTCTGCCAAAACGAGACTCGTTATTAAGCGAAATGTTGAGGACATAGACTACACAGAAAACAGAACTGATGCATTGACTATGCCAGATGGAACAAAGCCAGTATTACCATCTACCCTGCTGCCCTCAGTTCTACTTAAAGATCATCAATATATTGGTGTTGCTTGGCTACAGCATTTATGGAAGATGTCTCCCCAGCAATGTCGCGGTACTGTTCTTGCTGACGACATGGGGCTTGGTAAAACCTTACAACTATTGACATTTATTGCCTCAGCATTCGAAGCAGATAATGATTTACCTCCTGCTCTTATCGTGGCTCCAGTTGCATTACTTGAGAACTGGAAAAATGAACTAGAACGTTTTTTTCAACCAGGAACACTCCCAACCCTTTTGCTTTATGGTTCGACATTAAGAAAACTACGAGTTGATAAAAGCGAGATCGATGAAACACTACGTTCAGAGGGTATTACAAGACTTCTGAAAAAGGGTTGGGTCAATAACAATAAGCTTGTACTGACCACCTACGAAACTATGCGTGACTTGGAATTTGCGCTTGCTAGTCAAACTTGGTCGATCATGGTTTGTGATGAGGCCCAGAAAATTAAAACTCCTGCAGCACTTGTAACGCGTTCTGCCAAAAAGCAGAAAGTTCGTTTCAGAATTGCTTGTACTGGAACACCAGTTGAAAACAGCTTAGCAGATCTATGGTGTCTATTTGACTTTGTGCAGCCTGGCATGCTTGGGGCATTAAATTTTTTCTCTCGGACATATAGGCAACCAATAGAGGCTAAGACTTATGAGCAAAAAATTAAAGTAGAAGAACTTCGAGAATTAATACGTCCTCAAATCCTACATAGAAAGAAAACAGAGGTTTCCAAAGATTTGCCAACACCAAATGAAAATCAAGACTGCAAACTGCTAGCAATGTCAGAGTATCAACATAGACTCTATGAAACCGCTTTAGCAAATCTTCATGAACAAAGGCAAGTCAACCCCTCAGCGCAATTACAAGCATTACAAGCAATTCGAAAAATCTGCTCCGATCCTCACGGACACGCTGAAAAAAACTCAAGTAGCGTTTCAATAGATCGATTACTTAATGAGTCACCAAAGATGGGGTGGCTTATAAATCTATTGCAAAAACTTGGGACTGATAAAGACGGAAATCACAAGGTTATTGTTTTTTGTGAATTCAGAGAGCTTCAGCTGATACTTCAACGAGTAATTGCAGCCGTATTTGGATTCGCCCCTTCAATCGTTAATGGAGACACCTCAGCAGATCCTACTGCCAATGAAAATCGTCAACAATTAATTGACTCGTTTCAAAGGAAATCGGGGTTCAATGTGATCATTCTTTCACCACTTGCAGTAGGTTTTGGGGTAAACATACAAGCTGCAAATCACGTGGTTCATTTCACCCGAACGTGGAATCCAGCCAAGGAAGACCAAGCAACTGCAAGAGCATACCGTATCGGTCAAACAAGAACTGTTCAGGTTTACTACCCTGGTGTAGTTAGTCCTAAATTTCCTAGTTTTGATGTTCGTCTTGATGCATTACTTAGCAAGAAAAGAGAACTAGCGTCTGACATGTTGAATGGATGTAGTGACTTAAAGGTTGATGATTTCTCAGGATTGCTGTGACTGAAATAATTAGTCGCCAGCAAATTTATTCAATGATCCCTAGTTCAGTGGTCACTACTACGCTATTGAGTAATTAATTCTGTAGACACTAAGCGGTAGTTAAAAATGACTTCTAAATCGATTAAACCACTTCAAATTCATCCATTTAATGTTGATTTAAAAATTTATACCTCGTGGAGTAAGAAGTGCTTACGAAAATACATTACCTCTGGAAATTTTCGACAACTCTATGAAGTTTCTCAATCAATCATGCTTTATGAAAGTTTATGGCATAAGGTAGCAACATCTTCAGAATCTTGGCTAGACAACGCTGTTACCTCTGCTATGTTTATTTTGCATGAAATTTCATTTCAAAAAAAATCAAAAATTACAAGCGAACAAGATAATAAATTGTTAGCAATTCTTTTAGCTATTAGAGAGTATTTCGTTATTAATAATTGCCACGATCCATATAACGGCAAGGCTTACGTAGGTCAAATATGGATAAAACCAGAATTTGAATTTAATTACTATTTAATTCGACTGCATTTAGAATAAGAGACTTTCACCTAATATTTTTGAAAATCTAATGTTCGATCACACTTTGAATCTTGCTGGACACCGGATTTCGAGATTAACCAAATTTTGTATGATAGTTTTAAGGCTTTTCTCATGCCCTCTATGAGTAGTTAATGCAACATATGCATGCCTAAAGTTTCCTAATTCTCGATTTAACTCTGCAATTTCCACCCAGTTAGAGCTATGCGGTCTATCAAGCAGTTCAATTAGCTTAATCATATTGTCAGCCTGAGCATCAGTCGGCGAATAGTATGGAAACGACTCCCCATGGAGTTTTCTATGTTCCCGATAGATTTCCCTGAATGGATCGTTCAAAAAACGCCAATAACGACGCCTAGCAACAATCAATAGACTTGTATTTGCATTTTTTTGATTGAAAACCTCTGGCAAAGAGGAGTCAGGAACATGCTTTGATTCGGGAACCCTTATTTGTTCTGCCTCTATTTCATCCGGTGGACGTGTGTCGTAGTGCAGCTTGGTATCGGCTTTGGTAGGCTTGCCCAGTAATCTTGTCCACCAATTACTTTTAGTTGACTCCCATCCCTCAAGAGCTATCGGTTTTGGATGGGGTATTCGCATTACGTGCTCGCAGTCCCCAATTAAGTAATAAACCCCACAGGAACAAA
>Ga0214919_10006631_pt1 | contig 15845 bp, 11 predicted proteins | sample LL1503_MetaG_FD_177994 | JGI IMG/M metagenome (GOLD analysis project Ga0214919, IMG submission 177994) | Freshwater microbial communities from Lake Lanier, Atlanta, Georgia, United States - LL-1503 | ecosystem: Environmental > Aquatic > Freshwater > Lake | place: USA: Georgia | collected... | reverse complement strand
AGTTCGATGCTTGGCCTGCATACCCTTTTTATCCTTCAAAGGAGTATAAGGCTCTCTTGGAGAGGCTGGTCGCCGCATTCGGCAAGCGCATCCGCAGCTATCCTGTCGAGAAGCAGGCGCGGATCGCGTTCATTCAGGTCAAGACCGGGTGTACGGGTGACGAATGTGCTTACAAAGGTAGCGTGATCGAGAAGAAGTACGATTTGCCTACGAAATCCTCCGCGTGGCGGGAGTTCCGGTTATGGCAGTTTGATCTTTTCACAAAGACTTTTCAGGGTGTTACGGGTCAGCCTCGCATCGCCCTCATGTTCAATAACGTGACGTCGGACGATGACGAGAGTGGCGGCAAAGGATTTGACGAAGAGTGGAAGTGGGTGACGGAAAACGTCACAGGGGGTATCGCCATCAAGCTTGCCGGTAGCGCGCGTGGGCATCACCTGAGCGGTGAGCGGACTATGATTGAGGCGTGGCAACATCGCTTGATCGCCTCGGAGGCCGCGCCTTTGTTCGCCCGGTCGGAAATGGACCAGACTTGGCAGCGCGCCATGTTCGCCAAGAATCTACCGATGAGCTTCTACTGGGGCGCCCTGACTGGTCTACAGAACGGCCAGAGCGTCTGGGACATCACCTCCGGGGCTCTCGAGTCCAGCAAGGAGATGGGGTTCGATTACTCCTTTTATTTCTTCAATCGCTACGCCGGCCAGATTGATCCTCGGACGGCCACGGACGCCTTTTGCGCACTCCACAAGGGGTTGGATGCCGCCGATACCAAGACTTATCCGGAGGCGAAGTTCGGAAAGGCCTCGCACAAAAATACCGAGCGCATGGAGAAGATCATCGCCCCCTTTGCCAAGTATGGTGCGGCCGTAGATGATAAGAACGGGCTGACTCTTGGGCAGGTGCGGCAACGCGACACGCAGACCGGATTCAACGACGTAGGCTGGGACATCTGGCCAGACAACTACGGGCGCTTCCTTTATCAGATCGACGCCGATGCAACTTCGATTCCGCTCTGGCGCGTAGGCGGCCCGATCACCAACAAGTCTCCCATCTATTCCCGGTTCGCTCGTGGCTTCGAGCATGCCACCGGCAAGGACACCCTTTATTTCAAGCTGCACGAAGGCTTCTCTCAGGGCGCCGAAGCAAAGGTCATGACGATGACCGTCGTCTGGTATGATGCGACGGCAGGCTCGACTTGGAAGCTGGATTACGATGCGGGTAAGCCATCCATGAAGACGGCTCTGACGGTCACAGGCAAAGGCGATAAACAGTGGCACCACGAGACCGTCACGGTAACGGACGCGGTGCTGCGTCAGGGGGGTGCCAAGGGGTCGGACTTCGCCCTCCTGAACACGGATGCCGCCGACGATATCTTCAGCCTCATTGAGGTTCATCGGGGCAAATTGGAGTCGCCGGCATTACTGCCGCCGACCGATTTCAAGGTGTTTGATAAGGCGCCGAAGCCTCCCAAGGCTGATAAGCCGACCAAGGAGAAGAAAAAGAAGTAAACGGTCCCGGCGTCAGCCCGGGACAGTCGCGGAAAATGGCAGTGATTCGCTGTCGATTTCTATGTCTTGTCATCCTTACCGTTTACCCTGCAATTCTCGGGCGGGCGTGAGCTTCACTTGGCCTTCGCGGCATTCCCGACGAATTCCTCGAGGGTCAGGCTGCCGTCGTGATTGGTGTCCCGGGATTCAAAGCGTTCCTTGGCGGCTTTCTTGTCGGGGATGCTTTCCTGGAATTCTTCGTAGGTGATTTTGCCGTCATGATCGGCGTCGCGTTCCTTGAAGCGAGCGACCTTTGGATCGGTATCGTTAGGCTTCGCTGGGGCGACCTTCGGCGCGGCCGCGGCCGCTTTCTTGGCGGCCTTGCCTTTCTTGACGCCGTCGGCGTTTTCGCCGGTTTCCCCGCCGAATCGTTCAGTCTGCTTCACGAAGTAATCGTCACGCGGCCCTTGGTGGGCGGCGAGGAGGGCCTTGAACTTGGTGTGGGCGGCTTTGGCTTCGGCGGAAAGGTCGGTTTCCTTGAGGGGTGACTTCTCGCGGTCGTCCGCGACGGTGTCGAAGAAACGTCCGTCGGCGTACAACTTGTAATGGGCGTCGTGCGCGAACTCGTATTTGGCCGAAGCTCCGCCGCTGGGGTTATACCAGACGTAGAGGGCGTCCTTGGGATTGCCCTTTTCGCCGCGGAGCTGGGGGAGGAAGCTGCGCCCATCGATCTTGAGTTCGGCCGGAACCGGTACATGGGCGGCTTCGCAGATCGTCGGGAGCATGTCGACGGCTTCAATCATGTCGGCGCAGACCTTGCCGGAGGCCAGCTGGCCAGGCCAATTGGCGATACCCGGGACGTGGGTACCCCAGATGAGGCTGGACCCCTTGCCGCCGGTGACGTCACGTCCTTTGAAGCGAGAAGGCGTGCCGCTGCCCGTACCGTTGTCGCCCATGATGACGACGAGCGTGTTTTCACGTAGCTTCAGTTCCTCGAGTTTGGCGATGACCTTCCCGATGAGCTTGTCCGTATAGGCGACCATGTCGGGGAAGTGGCCGATTTTCTTGTTAGCATCCTCGCGATTGCCCGACAGATAGTCGGGGCTGTCTGGCGTCGCATCATAAGGTGCATGCGTGAGCATCATCGGGTAATAGAGGAAGAAAGGCTGGTCCTTCTTGCGCGTGATGAAGTCGAGGGCGTAGTCGTTGACGATATCGGGTCCGTATTCGTTCTTCGAATAATCGATCTCCTTGCCGTTGATCTCCAGGCCGGCGTTGCGGTAGCGACCGGGACGACGGACGAGTTGCCAGAGACAGTTTTCATCGAAGCCGAAATGGCCGGGTCCTTCGAAGCCGTTGGAAAGCTGCCATTTACCGGTGATACAGGTGGCGTAGCCAGCGGCCTTGAAGAAGTTGCCGAACGTCTGCTGCTGTGGATCCAGGTGACCGAAGTGGGTGTAGTTGTGCTTATTGATGATGCCTGTCATCAGGGCCGCGCGGGTGGGCGTGCAGAGCGGTTGAGCGTGGACCTGCTCGAGGCGGACGCCGGTCGCGGCGAGTTTATCCATCACCGGCGTGCGATAGCTTTCGCCACCGTTGGCCGTGACGCATTCGTAGCCGAAGTCGTCGATCAGGATGAAAACGACGTTAGGCTTCGTCGGCGCGGCGAATGCGACCAACGAAGACAGGGCTAAGAACAGCGTGGGGAGGCGCATGGGGGTGATTCCGATGATTCCCCCGACTCTGGGCTTATCGAGCCTTAATCACTTCAAGGGTACGAAGCCGGCGGGACGGCGTTCGGTGCCCGGGGCTCCGGTCAGTTTATCTCCAAGGGCGAGCCGGATTGGTGCGGCGAGGGCCGAAAGTCGCTCGACGATATCCGGATGCTCGGCGGAAACGTCGTGTGCTTCGCCCGGATCGAGGGATAGATTGAAGAGCGAGAGAGGGAGCTTATCGACACGTTGTCCGTGTCGGCTGGCGATGGCATCCATGCTTGAATCCGTGATGGGGCGGGGAGTGTATTCGCCATGGGCGGAAGGTTTGCCGCCTTTGCCCGGGTTACCCATGTTGGTGAGATAGGGGTGAGCAAAGTGGAGTTTCCATTCGCCGGACCGGACAGCGTGTAGTTCTTCGCCCGCGTAATAGAAAAGGGCGTCATGCGGAGCTTTTGACTGGGCTTCACCTAACAGCAGCGGACGCGCGTCGAGACCGTCGATTTTTAGGCTCGAAGGTTTTCCTCCCACGATCTGCGTGAGCGTCGGCAGGAGGTCAATCGACATGAAGGGCAGGCGTTCGACGCGAGCGGCGGGAATGTGTCCGGGCCAACGGGCGATGAGGGGCGAGCGCATGCCACCTTCGAAGCAAGTCAGTTTACCTTCGCGGAAAGGGCGATTCGTCCCCGCATGTTCGCCGTAGCTCATCCAAGCTCCGTTGTCGGAGAAAAATAATACGATCGTATTTTCGCTTAACTGGTTTTTTTCCAAGGACTTGAGAATTTCGCCGACGGACCAGTCGAGCTCTTCGACTACATCGCCGTAAAGACCGTGCGCAGATTGCCCTTTGAATTTCGCGGAGGCGAAGATGGGCACATGGGGCATAACGTGGGGAACGTAGAGGAAGAACGGTTGATCTTTGTTGCGGGCGATGAAATCCGTCGCCCGGGCCGTGAAACGCGCGGTAAAGGTCGACTGATCGGGGTCCAGCTCGACGACTTTTTCACCCTCAATCAATGGCAAGGGTGGCATTTCAAACGCCAGGGAAGGATGATATTTGGAATTATCATTCGAGTAGGGCAGGCCCAAGAATTCCTGAAAGCCGTGGCGGGTGGCGCTCAGTTCGATGGCCGTACCGAGGTGCCACTTACCAAAGCACGCGGTTGCGTAGCCGAGATCGCGGAACATCTTGGGGAGCGTCCATTCTGCGAGGTTAAGACCGTTACGACTGGTGTGGTTGAGGGCGCCTTGCATCCCGACGCGGTTGGGGTAGCAACCGGTCAGGAGCGCGGCGCGGCTCGCCGTGCAGACGGCTTGGGCGACGTAGAAATCCGTGAAGCGAGTGCCTTGCTTCGCTAGCGCATCGATGTTCGGAGTGCGGATATCCTTCGCTCCGAAGCAGCCAAGATCGCCGTAGCCAAGGTCGTCGACGAGGATCAGGACGACGTTCGGCGGGCGATCCGCGGCCAGGGCGGCGGTAGCAATGAGCAGGAAGAGGAGGCGCATGGTCACGGATTTATTTTTTCAGAACGCGTAGACGGTGGTTCTCGGAGTCGCCGACGTAGACCGAGCCGTCCTTGTCGACGAAGACGCCGTGAGGGCGGGCGAGCTGGCACTTCAGGGGGTCGCCGTCTGGGCCGTCGCCCTTGACGCCCGTGCCGATCTTCAGCTCCAGGTTCCCCGTCTTCATGTCCACCATGCGGATTGAGTGAGATTCCGTATCGGCGATCCACGCGTTGCCTGCGGCGTCGAAGGATACGCCCTTCGGGCCGCTGAGAGTGGCGAGCTTGGCGGGGCCACCGTTGCCGGTGAAGCCCTTCTTGCCGTTGCCGGCGATGAGCGAGATCTTGTCGGCCTTGAGGTCGAGCTTCAGGACCTGATTGCCTTCGCGGGTACAGACCCAGAGGTTGCCGGCGGCGTCGAAGTCGATGGAGCGCGGGCCCTTGATCGGCGTGCCCTTGACCGGGGCGCCGTCGGGAGAATCACCTGCCTTGCCGGTGCCGGCGATGGTCGTGATCACGTGCGACTTCATGTCGACCTTCCGAATCACGTTATTTCCGATGTCGCAGATGAAGAGGTCACCGTTAGCGTCGAACTGGAGACTGTGCGGGTTCTTCAGCTGGGCTTGGTCGGCGGGACCGCCGTCACCCGAGTAGCCTGGCTTGCCGGTGCCGACGACCGTCGTTATGATACCGGTCTGTGTATCAATTTTGCGGACGACGTTATTCTGCATATCAACGAGGAAGAGATTGCCACGCTTCGGGCCGAAGCGCAGTTCGTGGGGAAGATTAAAGGTCGCTTCCGTGGCGGGGCCGCCATCACCGGAGTAGCCGGTCTTGCCCGTGCCAGCGACGAGGTGGATCTTGCCGTCGGGCGTCACCTTGCGGATGCGCTGGCCGGCGTATTCGCAATACCAGATGGCACCATCAGGGCCGCGGGTCACGCCAAAGGGATTGTCCATCTTCGCTTCGGTGGCGGGTCCGTTGTCGCCCGAGTAGCCCTTCTGGCCGTTACCGGCGAAGGTTGAGACCGAAGCAGCGGAAAGGGAGGCCGCGGCGAGGAGGGGAAGGAGGCGGAGGAGCATGGGGGTGGAGAGAAAGATGGAGGATGGGCGGAAAGATGAAAGAGGAATGATGAGGGGTGCGGAAGTAACTCGGGAGATGTATTCCTAGGTGGCGGGTGGCGGCCCCGGGTGGCAGGTGGCGGGGATGGGCGCTCAAGGGGAAACCGGAGACCGGATGATGAGCTGGGGTTATTTGCCTCAGCATTAGTTCCAGTTTCCGGTCTCCCATTGAGTCCTGTATTTCCTAACCGCCAACCGCTGATACCAGCCACGGGTAGGGTTGAGCGCCCTTGCTCAATCGCGGCTGACCAAGGGTGGTCAGCCCACCCTAGGGGATGTCGCTGAGGTTAGGTCCCTAGGTCGGTTGACTTGAAGACTGTGTGAGGCCCTCTGCAATTCGGGCATGCATTTCCTATACGTCGATGAGAGCGGGGATGTGGGGTCTAAGCCAGGATCTAGCAGCCACTTTATTCTTTGTGGCATATTGGTGCATCACGCAGATTGGCATCGGGTACGAAATGAAGCCAGGCAGATGCGCACGCGTTTATGCAGTAACTTCGGATTCCCCGAAGCCGCCGAGATCCATGCGTCGGAACTGTTGAGCCGGACGGACAGGCATTTCAACCTAAGCAGGCGCATGCGGCTCCGGTGTGCGGCCCATGTTCTCGGCTTCATTGAGGCAAGACCTGCCATTCGGCGATTTCGCACGGTCATCGATAAGGATAAGACAGGCGACGATTGCTACTTGAAGGCATGGACGGGCCTGCTTTCTAAGGTCGTTACTGAAATTGAAACATTACGGCATGACCATTGTTCTTTTCCGGGCCTCGTCATCGTCTGCGACGACCACCGTACGGCCCCCCGGCCAATGATGATGAAGGTCGTCGATCCGTTGTCTCGGCTTGAAGGCTTGCTTGTCGATCTACCCTTTGGGCTAGCCTCTCAGGATAGCCAGATGCTTCAGTTGGCTGATCTCTTGGCGTATCTCTCAAAGCAGACGGTCGCGCCTTCAGGCTTGTTTGTCTCCGGTGCGGAAATTCGCCTCTTGGAGCGTTGCGAACGGATGTTCCAGTCGGTAGGCGAGTCGTAAACGAAAAGAGGGCGCTTTCGCGCCCTCCTGATGGAGATATCTCGGCTAAACAATTTAGCCTACACACCTGACTTGATATTCATGCGGTGTGATTGGGATGCAACCTGAAAAAGCCCCTAGGCTGATGCAACGTCGCAGAGGTGAGCCCGGATTGCGGCTGACCAAGGGTGGTCAGCCCTACCTCATCACCGACCAACGCACCGCATTTTCCACGACCTTAATATTTTCGGTCTGTTTGAAAATGGGATACGTTTCGTGGCCGGGGCGGTAATAGAAGACTTTGCCCTGGCCGACCTGCCAGGTGAGTCCGCTACGGAAATATTCTCCTTTGTCCCAGCGTTCTTCGAAGATGACTTCATCGGGGGCCGGGATGTGGAAAGGTTCGCCGTACATCTCGGTCTGCGGGATGTCCCACTTGGCAGGCAGTCCAGAAGCGATCGGATGGCCCGGCTTGGTCGTCGTCACGTGGCCAGGGGCGCCGTCGTTACGGTAGGACGGGAAGACGCACTGAGGAAGGGTGAGCGTATAGGTATTGCCGTCGCGTTTGACGGAAGGAGTCATCGGGGCACCGGCTTTGACGCCTTTGTAGTAGGGGGCTTCATTGATGAAGACCCATTTCGCGGAGGCGCGTTCTTCGGCGGTCAGTTGCTTGAGGGCATCATCCTTCGACCGTTCCTGCATGAGGCGCACGAAGGGTTTGGCCCAGTGGGCGGAGTGCAGGGCGATGAAGCCGAGTTTGCCGGCCTGCACGCGCTTCACGATGGCTTCGACGCGGGCGTCGTCCTGTTCTTTCACTTTGCGGTGGCACCAGAAGACGAGCACGTCGGTCTGATCGAGCACGGCATCGCTCAGGCCTTGATCGGCATCGGCGAGGCGGGCGGTCTTGACGACGAGATCTTTGTTCTTGGCGAGTTCGGCGGCGAGCGTCTCACCGAGGAACTTATCGCCGTAGCCTTGGGCTTGTTGGGGCTGTTGTTCGTCCCAGACGAGGACGCGGATCGGCTTAGGCTCCGCCGCGAGGGCAAAGAGCGGAAGGAGGGCGAGAAGCAGGCGCATGGGGTGGGAAGATGATAGATGATAGAGGGATAAAGGATGGGCGACGGACGATACTTTGAAAGAAAAGATAAATGAGGGGAGATGAGGGAATGGTTAAGGGTTAGTTGTTCTTGGTTCCTTGTTCTTCGTTTATGTCAGCAGATCCCCGTCGACTGTGGCGACCTTACTTCTTAACTGCGGGCGGGGAATGCCGTCAGCGGGTCTGGCGGATCTTGTCGAGGAGTACGGCCCCAAGAATCACGAGACCGAGGACTACCTTCTGGGTGTAGCTCTCGACGTTGGTGAGGTTCATGCCATTTTGAATCACCGCAATGGTGAAGGCCCCCGTTAGGGTGCCAATCATCTTACCTTCGCCGCCGCTGAGGCTTGTGCCACCCACCACGACGGCGGCGATGACGAAGAGTTCATACATATTGCCGTAGGTCGCTGAGCCACTCTTGAGCTGCGAGGCCATGATGACGCCACCGAGTCCGGCGAGCAGGCCGCTAGCGATGTAAGCAAACATGAGCACGCGCTTTACAGGTACACCCGAAAGGCGGGCGGACTCGCTGTTGCCGCCGACCGCATAAAGGTAGCGCCCCAATTTAGTTCGCGACATGAGCACGTGGGCCAGGGCGTAGAGTACGATCATGAGGACCACCGCATTAGGTAGGCTGAAGGCATCCGCTCCGCGTCCGAGCCAGACAAAGGAGTCGGGAATCTGGTAGATGGCCTCACCTTTCGCGAGGGTGTAGGCAAGGCCACTGCCCACGAGCATCATGGCGAGGGTGACGATAAAGGGTGGGATAGTGAACCGGGTAATCATGGCGCCCGAAAACGCCCCCACGAGCCCGCAGGCGATGATGGCCGCGATACAGGCGAGCAGCATTCCGCCGATGGAGGCTTCCAGCCCGCCCGCGTAATCGCGGATGAATCTCGTCGCGAGTACCGCAGACAATGCCAAGAGGCTGCCGACCGAAAGGTCGATGCCGCCGGTGATGATGACCATCGTCATCCCGATGGCGACGATGGCGATCACGGCGATTTGGTTAGCGATGTTCATCAAGTTCTCGGACTTGAGGAAATTCGGCCAGCGATAGCTGGGCGGCATGATGACACGCGGATTTCCCAGTGCTGGGAAGTCAGTCTTTAAATCGGCAAAAACGAGCCAAGCCCCCGTGACTTGCGTGCAGGCGATGGCATCGATCTTCCCGCCGTCCGTGGTGATTTTAACCAGGGCGTCGCGGGCCTCCTTGGGTCCGCCTTTTACGGTGGCCGCGATGCGGGCGCCGGCGGCGTTCAGGTCGCTCGTCATGCCTGTCACAAAAGCGGCGTCATCGGCTTGTTCACTGGCGACGATGAGCACGCGGGCTTTCGGCCCGAATTGCTGAACGATGCTGTCGGCGACCTGTTTGGCGGCGGCCGCACCTTTAGGGGTCTGATCGCTGTAGGTCGTTACGCTGAAAAAGGCGCACAGGAGACCGAGCACAATGAGCATGCCGTAGTCGGTGAGAAGGCGGGTGAGTTTCATAAGGTCAAAAAGCTTAGGCGTGGGCGAGGGACATGACTTGTTCCTGGGTGGCGTGGCGGACATCAGTGATTTCGCCCATTACGCGGCCTTCGTGCATGACCAGGATGCGGTCGGCCATGCCGAGCACTTCGGGGAGTTCGGAGCTAATCATTACGATAGATTTACCCGCCGCCACGAGGGCGTTCATCAGCAAGTAGATTTCAAACTTCGCCCCGACGTCGATGCCGCGCGTGGGTTCGTCGAAGATTAAGACTTCGGAGTTACGGGCGAGCCATTTGGCCAGCACGACCTTCTGCTGGTTTCCGCCGGAAAGATTCCCCGCACGTTGCTCCTGGTTCGATACCTTGATTGTGAGCTGTTTGACATAGCCGGCGAATTCCTCGCGCTCCTGCGTCAGTTGCACGAAGCCTCGGCGGGAGAGGCGTTCGAGGTTAGGCAGGCTAAAGTTCTCTCGGACGGAATGACCCAATACAAGTCCTTGCAGTTTGCGGTCTTCGGTCAGTAGGCCGAGTCCTGCTTGGATGGCGTCCTGGGGGGAGTTGATGTCGAGCAGTTTACCATCGAGGCGGATTTCACCGGATTCACGAGGGTCGGCTCCGAAGATCAGCCGGACTGTTTCTGTACGGCCGGCGCCAACGAGGCCAGTGAGGGCCAGGATTTCGCCGCGGCGGACGTTGAACGAGACGTCCCGGACGGCGCGGCCGCGCGTCAGGTGCGTGACTTCCAGTCGAGGCGGGCCGAGGGCGGGGGTGCGGGCGGGGAATTCATCCTTCAGTTCGCGGCCGACCATCATCTCAATCATCTCGTTGCGCGTGATCTGGCCGGTCGGTCGTTCGCCAACGTTCTGACCATCGCGGAGTACGAGCACGCGGTCGGTGATGGCGAAGATCTCGTCCAATCGGTGGCTGACGTAGATAATGCCGATCCCCTGGCGCTTCAACTCGCGGATGATGACGAAGAGGCGTTCCACCTCATGGGAGGTGAGGGCGGCACTAGGCTCGTCCATCACAATGATGCGGGCATCAAAGGCGAGAGCCTTGGCGATTTCGACCAGCTGTTGCTGAGCCGTGGTGAGTCGCCGGCAGGGGAGGTCGAGGTCGATCTCCACCCCCAGCCGTTGGAAGAGGGCAGTGGCGCGTTCACGTTCTTGTGCCTGCGCGACGAAGCCCGCCCTGGTTACCTCTTGCCCGAGAAAGATATTTTCGGTGGCCGTGAGGCCTGGGACTAAGTTGAATTCCTGGTAGATGACCGCTACGCCTGCCTCGCGCGAAGCCTGCGGTGAGTAAAAAGGTGTCACCTGACCATCAATGGTGATCGTACCTTCATCTGCCTGGTGGGCCCCTCCGAGAACTTTCATGAGCGTGCTTTTGCCTGCCCCGTTTTCGCCCAGGAGTGCGACTACTTCACCCGTGCCCAAGGTGAGATCCACCCCGCGTAATGCCTTCACGCCGGGGAACGACTTCACGATGCCCCGCATCGTGAGGAGTGGCGCGCTTACGCTCATACCCCCATGGCGACTTCGAGCGCCCTGCGCATCACCGCGGCATCAGGGGTGATGCCGGTCCAGTATTGCACGCCGACGATGCCTTGGTTGACCAGCATGCCGAGGCCGTCAATGGCCCGACAACCGCGGGCGGCGGCTTCGGTGATGAAGCGCGTCCGGACGGGATTAAAGACCACGTCCGCCACGACCATGTTTGGTTGGAGTGAATTCAAGTCGAGCTCTAGACGCGCGGCGGGGTCGTAGAGGCCGATGGAGGTACCATTGATGACGATATCCGTTTCCGCAGGCACGGCATAATCGCCTTTCCAGACGACCAGTTGGGCATCGATTTCAAGTTTCTCTCGCAGGAGCGTGACGAGTTCAGCACCGCGTGCCTCGGAACGATTGACGATGGTGATTCGCTTAGTGCCGACGAGGCCGAGTTCGACCGCGATGGCGCGGGCGGCGCCGCCTGCGCCGAAGAGGACGACGCACTTGCCTTTGGGGTTGATCGCAGTTTCCAGCGATTTCAGGAAGCCTTTCCCGTCGGTATTTTCGCCGATGAGCTTGTCGCCGCGGCGGACTACGCAATTAACCGCACCCATTACGGCAGCGGATTCACCGAGGCCGTCGAGGTGGGGAATTACGGTGACCTTATGGGGAAGGCTGCAATTGAAGCCCCGGTAGCCCATCGCTTTGGCGCCACGTACGGCGGCACCCAGGTCGTCCGGTATGACCTCCATGTTGACGTAGCGCCAGTGCAGGCCGTGATGGGCGAAGGCGGCCTCGACCATCGCGACCGTGGGATTGCCGGCGGCCCCCTGCGACATGGAGCCGACGAGTTCGTGGAGGAAATTCTGTGAAGCCATAGGAAGATTAAGTATTTTAAGTTTATAGATAAGCCGAAGGGGAGGGTAGTCGTAACCCAGGTTACGCTGGCCCGGTTCGCGGCTGGGCAGGTTATTTCAGTTCGGAATCCTTCAAGCCGTCCGCCTTACGGTAAAGGCTGGTGGGGATGAGCATCTGCGCCGGGAGGGTTTCTCCTTTGGAGTGGCGGATGATCGCATCAACGATCTGGATGCCCATCTTGTCGGGGAACTGTACCGGGTCGGCGTAGATCTTCCCGTCCTTGATCGCCTGTTTGGCCTCAGGTTGTCCGTCGAACCCGATGATTACGACCTGCTGGGTCTTGCCCGCCTTTTCGAGTGCCCCACGGGCACCGAGCGCAGCGGGATCGCAATCCGCGAAGAAGCCGCGGAGGTCAGGGTTCGCTTGCAACGCATCTTCGGCCGCCTTGTAGCCAACGTCCTTGCCGGCGCCATTTTCCAGTTCAGCCACGACTTGGATCTTCGCCTTGCCGCTGGCGTTGTGAGCGTTGATTACCTCGTAGAAGCCTTTCACGCGCAGGCGGCACGATTCGGCCTGTTTGAAATGGAGGACTGCGACCTTGCCGCCGGCTTGGCCTAGCGCTTCTATCATTGCCACGCCGGCTTCCTTGCCGCCCGCGAGATTATCCGTCGCAATCTGCGTCACAATCTTCACTCCGGGCTCATTGCACGGAATGTCTACGGTGAAGACCGGGATCCCGGCGGCGTTGGCTTCTTGGATGACGGGGACGATTGAACGCGATTCGCAAGGGCTGAGTACGATGGCGCTCACCTTCTTGACGATGAAGTCCTTGATTTGGTTGCCTTGTTTGGCCACGTCCTTGTCGGCGCTGACGACGATGACCTCATAGCCGCGGCGCTTGCCTTCGGCGATGATGTTATCGCCGATGACTTTGAAGAATGGGTTATCGAGCGTGAGCAGCGAGACGCCAATGGTGCCCTTGGATTTGGTCTCGGAGTTGGCGGGCTTGCCGCAGCCGAAAAGCAACGCGATAGCGCAGGTAAGCACCGTAAGGATGGAGCGAATCATGGGGTGGGGGTGGGGTCAGAGTTGTCCAGTCTTTAGGAATTCATGGTGGACGGGGGTCGTCACACGCTGGCCGGTAGTCGAGATGAACGTCACCTGTCCAGGGGCGAATTCAAGGGTCTTCACATTTTCAAACCCGGCGGGGATCTTGATGACGCCCTGAATGTAGTTCACGGCGGTCGGCTTGGTGGCACTCAGTGCGACGGTGGTTGCGACGCCTTCTTTCGTGAGGGCGTTCTCTTTCATCGAAGGCGCGAGGCCGTCGGCGAAAAAGGCGGTGACGTCTTCGAGTCCAAGGCAGTTATTGCGTCCGTTCCACGGGTGGCCGTGGCGGCCGTGGAATTCCATCCAGAAGACTGCGCTGTTGAGCACGTCTTGATCCTTCAGAGAGAACCAGACGTAGCCAGCCTCGGCGTAAGTGGCCGTCGTCCATGCAGGGGTGTGCGTCTTCGCCCATGGCTCGTGGACGACCTGGACGAGGTCGGCGTAGCCGTAGGTGCCGGGGAGGCGGGTGAGGTCGGCGTTAGGGGCGTCTTTCCAGGCGGAAGGTACTTTGGCGAGGTCGGTCCATTTGGCGCCGGGCTGCAAAGCTTGGTACTCGCGATGCTTCGGGTCGCTGAAGAGCCCGGGATTCGTCATCCCGAAGCTGAAGGCGCTGGTCGCGATGCGGACCGCGCCTTCTTTCTCCGGCATGGCCAGCATCGCATGGTGACCCAGCGGCACCTTCCCCGTGAAACCTTCGATGAGGTCGCGGGAGTAAATCACGTTCTGACCGTCGACGAGCGAGAGCTCTTTGGTCAGGAGTCCCTTCCGGACTTTGGTTTCAATGCCCAGCGTGAGTATCGTGACATCGCCGGTCTTCTTGGTGCTCACGTGATGCCAGGCATCACCGACAATCTCGCCGTGCGGTGGATGCTTTTCACCCGCGACCGCGTCGTTGTTTCCACCGAAAGGCACGCAGAAGAAATCCCCGCGCAAGGAGATCAGCACTGGGGCAGGCATGGCTGAAGGGGTTTCGTCCTGCCAAGGGCTGACGTAGTAGGGCTTCACAGGCTTTTCCGAATCGCGGTAAAACGTCACCGGCGCCATGTGCCCGCCGGTCCGCGTGATGGCCAGCTCGACTTCTTTGGTCGCGACCACGAAGCAGGGCTGAGCGTGAAAGGCGCGCAGCTCTGGCTCGCCAGCCGCATTGCCTGCTGTCGTTGCTCCGATGAGGGACAGATTCATGAGTAGGGTGAGGGGTAGGTAGGCCTTGGGGCGTGGGGTCATGGGGCTAAGGGGGCTCTAAATGGGCGGTCGATGCCAGTCGCTGCTTACTTGCTCTTCGGCGTTGGGGCTGCCGGTTTGAGGGGGATGAAGGTGCGGGTCTGGGGTGAGCCCGGCAGTGCGGTGACCTTGAGGCCTTTGACGAGATAACGGGCGCCGTTGAATCCGCCACCATTGAGATAGAATGGACCCATGGGGCGATTGAACGCTTCGTCGGAGGCTGAGATGGTCACGCCGTCGATCGTGAGGGTGAACTTCGCGCCGTCGTGGATGCAGACGACTTCATGCCAATCTTTTGTGAGATCTTTCAATTGTCCCGTGGTAAGAATCTCTCGCTTCAAATCCTTGAAGGCGGGCCGGATGAGCTCAAACTTACCGGTGTCGGGCAGGAAGGTGAAATCCATCGCATGGGCGCCCGAATCGGCCGGCCAGGAGACGAACAGGAAGTTCTCCTTCGGATCGAGGAACTTCATCTTCCACTCCGCCTTGATCTGGTCGAACGCCGTGAGAATCTTGATCGTGGCGGTATGCTTTTCGGTCGGTACCTGTTCGCCGAGCATCGCCCCGTCGGCGAACTTCCACGAGCCATGGAAGAAGGCCAAGCCTTGGGCGAGCGGCTCATGGGCGCCCGTTTCGTGGATGATGACTCCAGCAGGTTTCTCTTCGGCGAAGAGGGATAGGCTGAGTAGGAGGAGGGGGAGGGCGCGCATGTTAGGTGAGATGACGGATGAGGGATGGAGGATGGTTGATTGAGGTAGGGGCGCCACTGCGTGGCGTCCGTCTTGGTAAATCTAAGGTTGGGCTTAGCGATTATATGTTGTGATATTGGTCAACGGACGCGACGCAGTCGCGCCCCTACCTCACGCAATAATTTCCTTCACCACGTTCCCGTGAACGTCAGTCAGTCGGAAATCTCGGCCGCCGAAGCGGTAAGTAAGTTTTTCGTGGTCGATGCCAAGCTGGTGGAGGATGGTGGCCCAGAAATCGTAAACGGTAAGTGGCTTATCGACGGCGTAATAACCAAGTTCATCGGTCGCGCCGAAAACCGTACCTGGTTTAAAACCGCCGCCTGCCACCCAGAGGCTGAAACCGTAGGGGTTGTGATCTCGTCCGTCGCTGCCTTGGGAGAACGGCGTGCGACCGAACTCTCCGGAAAAGATGACGATGGTGCTCTCGAGTAAGCCGCGTTGTTTGAGATCTTTAAGGAGCGCAGCAATCGGCTGATCGACCTGATGCGCCATCATGCCGTGGCCTTTGACGATGGCGCCGTGATGGTCCCAAGGATTGGCCGCGTTGCCGCCGCCGATGTTGCCTGATAGGCAACTGAGTTCGACGAAGCGGACGCCTTTCTCCACGAGACGTCGAGCCAGCAGGGCTTGGCGGGCGTAACCTGATGTCAGTTTGTCCGGAGAATCGATACCATACATCGCCTTGGTGGCTTCGGTTTCTCCACTGAGGTCGCAAATCTCGGGCACCGCCGCCTGCATGCGATAGGCGGTCTCATAATTACGGATGGCCGCTTCGACTTGCGGCTCGTGCGAACTTTCGGCGAAGGCCTTATCGACCTCATTGATGAAGCCGAGGCGTCGCCGCTGAGTCGCATCGGCTTCGCTGGGTTTGATGTTGGCGAGCGGTGTGGCGCCGTCGGCCTTGATAATCGAGGCCTGGTGCTGGCCGGGAAGATAGCCATTATTAAAGAGACCTACGCCGCCATGAGGCACGCCGGCGTTGCCGCTCTGCAGGACGACGAAGCCCGGAAGATTC
>Ga0214919_10006630_pt1 | contig 15846 bp, 17 predicted proteins | sample LL1503_MetaG_FD_177994 | JGI IMG/M metagenome (GOLD analysis project Ga0214919, IMG submission 177994) | Freshwater microbial communities from Lake Lanier, Atlanta, Georgia, United States - LL-1503 | ecosystem: Environmental > Aquatic > Freshwater > Lake | place: USA: Georgia | collected... | reverse complement strand
AGCAAGAGGTCAACAAGCCTACTCGCTTATAATCAGCGGAGCGGGTGGTACTGCATCATGCGCCTCTAATGCAACCAGTAGTGCGGGCACAAAAATAGATAGCGTAAGTATTAATAATATCCAATTCATGCCAACTGTTGTTAAAGAATATGTTGATAATTCAAACTTATATATTACAGGAGAACCTAATGGCCCTGTAAATGTATTTGTTAAATTAGGAAGTGCGGACGCTAGTAACAATACGCGCTTTGTAAAAACATTTATCGACTACAATAGCAATGGGACTTTTGAAGACAATGAATTGGTTCTTACTAGTGCAGGAATTTTGAATAGCAATTATACCGCTAATTTCACTTTACCTGATACCTTGCCAGTAGGTAGATTATTAAGATACCGTATGGTTGTCATGGAAACGGGTGCTGCTGCAAATGTGAGTGCATGTGGCACTTATGCTTTTGGTGAAACACAAGACTATACACTTAAAATTATTAACCCTTCTACGGACATGCAAATGGCTGAAATAATAAGTCCTGAAAACAGTGCATGTAAAAAAGATATTCAATATGTGACAGTGCGTATTGTAAATAATGGATCAAGTATCAAAACTAATTTACCACTTTCAGTGATTGTGAGCAAAGGAAGCACGCAAGTATTAAATGCATCAGAAACTTTTACAGGAAAGTTAGGGGGCGGCGAAACCATGAACTATACTTTCCAAAAGCCATTTAGCATGGATGCCAACCAAATTTATACTATCACGGCCACTGTAAATATCCCCAACGATCAACAAAAAAATAACAATAGTATTTCAGCAGAAATTCTAACCTCATTAAATAGTGCCACGCCAAATGGTACTGCATTAAACTGTAATGGAGCATTCAAATTAGCTGTCACCAATCCCATCGCTGGAAAAAATTATCTTTGGTATGATACTACTGCTTTAATCAATCCCATTGCAGTAGGAGCTACTGTAAATACTGCTACTACTAAATCCAATTTGTATTTAGCTCAGGGTTTTCAAACAGTGGTAGGTCCAGCCACCAATATTACATTAGCAAGTACCGGTGGCTACAATGCCTTTAACGGTAATTTTGTGAAATTTAGTGCCACTAGTCCTCTTACCATTGAAACGACCAAATTATACACGGGATATCCTGGAAAAATTAGTATCATTTTAGCCACTTTATCTGTTTTCAATGCAGATGGAAGTTACTCCTACTACCCCATTCAAACTGCCAACTTAAATGTGGGTGCTAGTAGTCCTAGTCCTGCTGCAGCTTTGACAAGTTCAGGCACTCCTTTTGTAACTGGTGATACAGGACGAGTTTATCATGTAAATTTAAAAGTGCCGCAAGCAGGTGATTATATCTTAATCATGAAATGTGATAGTGCTACTGTATTCCGTAATAACGGATTATCAGACGCCACTTATCCAATTGGACCTTCTAAAGTATTTTCATTCACTGGCAATAGCGTGACTAGCCCAAGTAATTTTCAAAATTATTTCTACTTCTTTTATAATACACAAGTTAGAACCAACGATTGTTTAAGCCCAGTAGCGACTATACCAGTTTCGGTAGTTCCAAAACCTGTGGTGGTTTATAAAGGAGATAGTTTAACTACCAATAGCGCTACTAATTACCAATGGTATGTGAATGATGAAATTATTAATGGGGCAACGGGACAAGTATATCGTCCTACCAAAAATGGAATGTACAAAGTGGTCACTACAGCGAGCAACTGTCAAACCATGTCGGATAATAATTTAATACTAGTCACCGATTTAGCCGAAGGCAATGCCAAGGAAATTGCTTTAAAAATTACTTCCAACGATTATATTGAAAACATGATAAAAGGAAATAGTTTTTATGTTCAATTTGCTAATATTCAAACACAAGGAATTACGTTAGAATTATATAATTCGATGGGTAACAAAGTGGCTCAAGTTAAAAACTTAGTCAATCAGAGAACCCCTCAAAAAATAAATATAGATAATCTCATGACAGGCGTCTATTTTGTAAAAATATATGCCAACAATAAAGTGTATGTTCAAAGAGTATTACTATCAAATAACTAAGGAAACAACTAAGCAAGCAAGCAAAATAAAAACTAATAATTTAAAAAAGAAAAAATGGCACTAGAATGGGTTGAAGGCGTTATTACTAAGATTGAAAACGAAACCGCCAATACAAAAAGATTTTATTTTGAAATTCCATCACTTGAAAAATTTGATTTCATTCCTGGACAGTTTGTAACATTAGACCTTCCTATACATGAACAAAAAAATAAACGCTGGAGAAGCTATTCCATTGCTTCTTCGCCATCTGGCACTAACACTTTTGAATTAGTGATTGTAATTCTTGAAGGCGGATTAGGCACGACCTATTTGTTTAACGAAGTTAGCGTAGGTACAAAAATTACCTTAAGAGGACCACAAGGTGTTTTTGTGCTTCCTAAAAACTTCGAAAACGATGTATACTTTATTTGTACAGGAACTGGTATTGCCCCTTTCCGTTCCATGATTCGTTACATTCATGAAAATAAAATTTCACATAATAATATTCACCTTATTTTTGGTTGCAGAACTTTGGCAGATGGATTATACATAGATGAATTAAAAGAATTAGAAAGCAAGGAGCCTGGCTTCCATTTTCATCCTTGCTATTCTCGTGAAAAGGAAGTCCCTGCTGGATCTCATACCGGTTATGTTCACCCGGTTTATCAAAAATTATTGGAGCAAAATAAGGAAACAGCCCACGTTTATTTATGTGGTTGGAAAGCGATGATTGATGATGCTCGTAAAAATATGACCGAACTTGGATTAGATAAAAAACAAGTGCATTTTGAATCCTTTGGATAATAAAAACGAAGAATATTAAAAAGGCCCCATCCCGATTTTCGAGACGGGGCCTTTAAGTATCTAATACTTTAAGTATTTAATAAGCGTGGCTTTTAAGCAATATGCGCTAAAACTAATTCTTTGATTTTATTCATTGGAATACGCTCTTGTAACATACTGTCTCTATATCGTATAGTCGCTGTTCCATCTTCCTTAGTTTGATGATCGATAGTGACGCAGAAAGGAGTACCAATAGCATCTTGACGACGATATCTTTTTCCAATAGCATCTTTTTCTTCGTAAAAACAATGGAAAGCCTTTTTGCAATCATTCATTAACTCTTTAGCTAATTCGGGTAAGCCATCTTTTTTTGTCAATGGTAAAATAGCTAATTTATTAGGAGCAATTTTCGCAGGCAAATGAAGTACGACTCTTGAATCGGTTGTGCCATCTTCCTTTTGAATCGTTTCTTCCTCGTAGGAGTTAGACAATATCAACAAGAACATACGATCTAATCCAATAGAAGTTTCTATCACATAGGGGATATAATGCTGATTGATTTCGGTATCGAAATATTGCATTTTCTTTTTACTAAATTCCTGATGACGACTCAAGTCAAAATCGGTGCGAGAGTGAATCCCTTCTACTTCCTTAAAACCAAAGGGGAATTCATATTCAATATCTAAAGCAGCATCAGCATAATGCGCTAATTTAACGTGATCATGGAAACGGTATTTATCTGCAGCAATACCCAAACTTAAATGCCATTGCATACGCTCATTCTTCCAATGTTCATACCACTCTTTTTGAGTGCCTGGTTTAATAAAAAACTGCATTTCCATTTGTTCAAACTCACGCATTCTAAAAATAAATTGACGTGCTACAATTTCATTTCTAAAAGCCTTTCCTGTTTGTGCAATACCAAATGGAATTTTCATCCTTGCAGTTTTTTGCACATTCAAAAAGTTTACAAATATTCCTTGTGCAGTTTCGGGTCTTAAATAAATGGTGTTGGCATCTTCTGCCACCGAACCTAATTCGGTAGAGAACATTAAATTAAATTGTCTAATGTCAGTCCAATTTCCATTACCACTTACACTGCAGACAATCTTATTGGTATCAATTAATTTTTTAAGCCCTTCGAAATCATCCTTCCCCAACAAAGCTTCCATATCTGCTAATAACTGAGTAGCAGCAGCTTGTTCTCCTTTTTCTACTAATTTATCAGCGTGTGCTTCAATTAAATGATCTACACGATATCTTTTTTTACTGTCTTTATTATCTATCAAAGGGTCGCTAAAACTATCTACGTGACCGCTTGCTTTCCAAGTGGTAGGATGCATGAAAATGGCAGCATCAATACCCACAATATTCTCATTCATTTGAGTCATACTACTCCACCAATAATCACGGATATTTTTTTTCAATTGTGATCCATAAGGACCGTAATCATACACTGCACTTAATCCATCATAGATTTCACTACTAGGAAAAACAAATCCATATTCTTTGGCATGCGAAATAATCGCTTGTAATGTATTTTCGGTGGTTGCTTTGCTCATAGACTGCAAATATACTGAGAATGAATTAACGATGTAATTTTTCGTTATTTTGATGCCTAGTTGCATCTCTGAGGGTTTTCTTTTGGATATTTTTTTCCAGTGCAGTGGCTAAATCAATCCCGGTTTGATTGGCAAGACAAATAAGCACAAATAACACATCCGCCATTTCATCTGCCAATAGCACTTCCTCCTCCTTATTTTTAAAGGACTGATCTCCAAACTTGCGCACCATAATTCGAGATAATTCTCCTACTTCTTCCATTAAAATGCCCAAATTGGTTAACTCACTAAAGTATTTCACCCCCACTGTTTTTATCCATTCGTCTACTTGATCTTGTGCTTGTTGTATTGTCATTGTGTTTGCCATAATTATCTTTTTTACTTTACGATAAAAGTTCTTTTAGTAAATATTTAAGGTACTTTCTATTCGTAGTTTTTATTATTCTTTGTTTTTACTATCCACTAAGATGGTTACTGGGCCATCATTCAATAATTGTACTTTCATGTCGGCCCCAAAAATCCCAGTACCAATGGGTTTACCCAATTCCAATTGAAGTTGTTGAATAAAGGCTTCATATAGAGGAATGGCAATATCCGGTTTGGCCGCTGCAATATAAGAAGGTCGATTTCCTTTTTTAGTACTTGCATGCAAGGTGAATTGACTTACTAATAAAAGATCTCCGTTCACTTCTTTCAAACTCAGATTCATCACCCCTTCGGCATCATCAAATATTCTCATATTGACAATCTTTCCAGCCAACCACTCTATATCCTCCGCTGAATCTGCATTTTCGATGCCTACGAACACCAATAAACCCTTTTGGATGGCTCCTGTCACACTGCCTTCTACCGTGACACTGGCCTCCTTGGTTCTTTGAATTACTACACGCATAAAAGCTTGATTTACTACATGAAGATAAACAAAACTATTTTCACTAATTTAGCTGTAATTTCAAGCCCTTGAGTAGTATTAAAAAATTAGTAAGTCAAACCGCCTGGTACGGACTTAGCTCGATTGCAGCTAGGTTCATCAGTTATTTATTGACACCCTACCTCACTTACAAACTCACGGACGTAGCTTATGGAGAAAACTCCATTGTATACGCTTTTATCCCTTTTTTAAATGTGATAGTGACCCATGGTATGGAAACGGCTTATTTCCGTTTTGGATCCAAAGAAAACGAAGAAAAAATCTATAATACCAGTGCTTTATCCATGATGGTAGTAACTGGTATGGTGCTAGCTGGACTCATCATCTGGAGTGCTCCACTCTCTCAACTTTTACAAATTACGACGCACCCTGATTATATCCATTTAATGGCAGTAGTGGTGGCTTTAGATGCACTAGCAACCATCCCCTTTTCAAGACTTCGTTTGCAAGGCAAACCCAAAAAATTTGCCTTCATAAAAGTAGGTGGAATACTTGTCAATATTATTGCCACCTATGCACTCATAAGTTCATTGCCTCATTATGCATCTACCCATCCTGATAGTTGGATCACAAAAATGTATCAACCCGGTTGGGAGGTTGGATATATTTTAGTGGCAGGTATTATTCAAAATGTTTTTGTAATGCTTTTACTGCAAAAAGAAATTAGAGCTTTACGTTTTTCATTTGATTTTAAACTTTGGGGTGAAATGATGCTGTATGCATTACCCTTAATTATTGTAGGGTTTGGCGGGATGATCAATGAAACATTAGACAGATTAATGTTAGGATGGTGGGCGCCAGGAGGAAGTGTAGATGCGAATAAAGCATTAGTAGGTATTTATAGTGCTTGTTATAAATTAGCCATCTTGATAACCATTTCTATACAAGCTTTCAGGATGGGTGCAGAACCTTTCTTTTTTAAACAAGCTGAATCAGATAATGCCCCTAAAACATATGCAAGGGTGATGAAATTTTTTGTCATTACATTATGCATTATGTTTTTAAGCGTGGTATTATATTTAGATATTTGGAAAGAGTTTATCAGAAATCCCAATATGTATGTAGGCTTGAAAGTGGTTCCCATACTGCTTATTGCTAATATGTTTTTAGGTGTTTATTATAATTTAAGTATTTGGTATAAACTAAGTAATAAAACCATGTCTGGTGCTTGGATTACATTATTAGGCGCGTTCATTACTATTTTAATAAACTATTTGGCCATTCCTTATTTTGGATATATGGCAAGTGCTTGGGCTACTTTCTTTTGCTATGGCACTATGATGGTGGTAAGTTATCAATGGGGTCAAAAAGTATACCCTGTACCCTACGCCACTAAAAAATTAATTGCATACTTCATAATTGCATTACTCGTATATGGCATTAATACTTTAATTCATCTAGTATCGCAAAACCAACCCTTCAATTATTTATTTGCGACCATTTTATTATTTGCATTTATCGCTTTTGTTGCAAGAATTGAAAAAAAGGAAATTAAATTATTATTGAACAAGTCATAAAAAGAAAATCATTTCATGGCCGAAGATTTACATATCATACAAGGAGATAAAAAAACACAATACGAAACTTTAATTCCTCAAATACAAGGTTTGCTTACAGGTGAAACTAATTTAGTTGCCAATTTAGCCAATGTGGCGGCTGCATTAAAAGAACAATTCAATTGGCTTTGGGTGGGATTTTATTGGGTGATAGAAGATGAATTAGTTTTAGGCCCTTTTCAAGGACCTGTCGCTTGTACTAGAATTAAAAAAGGAAGAGGTGTTTGTGGAACCAGTTGGGAAAAAGAACAAACCATTATCGTAGACGATGTTGAAAAATTTCCAGGACATATTGCATGTAGTAGTGTATCCAAATCTGAAATCGTGATACCTGTTTTTCATACAGGAAAAGTAGTAGGTGTTTTAGACGTCGATAGTAGTGAATTAGCTCAATTTGACAGCATAGACCAACTTTATCTTGAAAAAATAGTTGGAATCATTCCAGTTAGCTCGGAAAATTAAAAAAATCATTTAAGTTTGCACCCCCTAAGCGGATGTGGCGAAATTGGCAGACGCACTAGACTTAGGATCTAGCGCCGTGAGGCGTGTGGGTTCGACCCCCTCCATCCGCACCAAATACCCCAAAAAGCCTTTTCAATCCATTGAAAGGGCTTTTTTTATGGTTCTAAAGGCAAATTCTATTCATAATATCCTACCTTTGCCCCCCTTAAACCCTAGATTTTACTAGTAAAAGAAAGTATATGGCAAGTATAAAAAGAGAGAATATCGCGCTTTTAAACGACAAGTTAACGGTTACCCTAACCCAAGAGGACTATCTAAAGGAGTTTGAAACCAGCTTAAAAAAGCATGCTAAAACAGCTAATATCCCAGGTTTTAGAAAAGGGATGGTGCCTTCAGGCTTGATCAAAAAAATGTATGGTCAGTCCGTTTTTACAGACGAAATATTGAAGAAAGTGGAAAAGGAATTGAATTTCTATTTATCCAATGAGCAAGTTGAAATATTTGCACAACCATTGCCTTTAGATAGCCAATTAGCAAACTTAGATTTTACACAACCTGGTCAATATGATTTTACATTTGAAATTGGTTTAAAACCGGCTTTTGAATTAGATACTAAAAAAATCAAGGTCAAAAAATATAAAGTAGACGTAACAGACGAAATGATCCAAAACGAAGTGGAAAGAATCCAAACTCGTAATGGAAAAATGACAGAACCTGAAACTGCTACTTCAGAAGAAAATATTTTGAACGTTACTTTTACAGAATCTGATAAAGACGGAAACGCTATCGAAGGTGGAATCCAAAAAGATAATTCTTTATTGATTAAGTATTTTGCTGCAGCAACACGCAAAAAATTAATCGGTGCAAAAAAAGATGATACGCATACCATTCAATTAAAGAAGGCATTTGAAGAAAAAGAATTAGAAGTTATTGTAGGTGATTTAGGAATTACAAAAGAAGAAGCAGATAAATATTTTACATTATTGGTTACTAAAGTTGGCTTTGTAGAAAAATCTGAACTAGACGAAACTTTGTTTAAAGCAAGTTATCCAAATCAAGCGATTGCTACAGAAGCAGAGTTTAGAGCAGCTATTAAATTAGACATTGAGGGATATTATGAGCAACAAGCAAAAAATCAAATTCACGATCAAATATATCATCACTTAATTGATGAAACTAAAATGGAATTCCCTGTTGCTTTCTTAAAACGTTGGTTACAACAAGGTGGAGAAAAAACAAGAACTGCAGAAGAGGCAGAAAAAGAATATCCAGTGTTCCAAGATCAATTAAAATGGACTTTAATTAGCGGCCAATTAATTACCGAAAGAAAGATTGAAGTAGTTGCAGAAGATCTTAAGAATTTTGCAAAACAACAATTATTAAGTTATATGGGTGGTCAATTAGGCGCCATGGGTGATAATGACCAATGGTTAGAAGATTATGCCATGAGAATGATGCAAGACAAAAAGTTTGTGGAAGATAGTTACCACCGTATTAGTGCTGATAAATTATTCAACACGATTGAAGGGGAAGTATCTGCAAAAGACGAAGCGATAACCGCCGAAAAGTTTGCTGATATGCTGAAGCACCATCACCATTAATCTATTAAAATATTGATAGTCAAAGCCTTCTCAGTAAATGAGAGGGCTTTTTTTATGCTTTTTAGGGAAAGTTTGGCACTGTTTTTGTAGTTCCTTTGGGTACAAGGTTTTACCTTTACCACTGAAATAAGTATATCTATGAACTTAGGAAAAGAATTTGAGCAATTTGCCATCAAAGGACGCGGAATTAGTAGCAATAGTTTGGACCAATATAAAAAAAGTGTAACCAACCTTACACCCTACATTATTGAGGAACGCCCTATGAATGTAGCCAGTATGGATGTGTTTAGCCGATTAATGATGGATCGCATCATTTTTTTAGGAGAAGGCATTAATGACTATGTTGCCAATATTGTGACAGCACAATTATTATTTTTAGAAAGCACCGATCGTACTAAGGATATTCAAATGTATATTAATAGCCCAGGCGGAAGTGTTTACGCTGGCTTAGGAATTTATGATACTATGCAATTTATCAGCCCCGATGTGGCTACCATTTGTACAGGCATGGCTGCAAGCATGGGAGCTATTTTACTTTGCGCGGGCGTGGAAGGAAAACGTACTGCGTTAAAACATAGTCGAGTGATGTTGCACCAGCCAAGTGGTGGTATTGGAGGACAAGCTTCTGATATTGAAATCACCGCACGTGAAATTAAAAAGTTAAAGCATGAATTATACGAAGTCATTGCACAGCATACCCACAAGGAAATAGATATGGTTGCCAAAGATTGCGATAGAGACTTTTGGATGACTGCTTCTGAAGCCAAAGAATATGGCTTAGTGGATGAAGTATTATTGACCAACCCTAGAAAATTAAAAAAATAGTTCTTAAAATATTTAATGAGATTGTATGATACTGACGAATCAATTTATAATGGAAGAAGACGACGAACCAAAAGAAAATAAGAAAGAAGAAAATGGTCCAGGATTTTTAAACAAAAAAATGGAGCAAATCTTTTTCGAAAAAAGATCTATTTATTTATGGGGCGTAGTAGACGATAAATCTGCAAAAGATATTGTCACGAAATTATTATTACTAGACGCAGATAAGCCAGGTGCTGAAATTAAATTTTATATCAATAGCCCCGGGGGTGTTGTTACAAGTGGTATGGTGATGTTTGATACTATGAATTTAATCAAAAGCCCAGTGCATACCATTTGTATGGGATTGGCTGCCAGCATGGGTTCCATCTTACTTAGTATGGGAGAAAAAGGAAAGAGATCTATCTTCCCTCATGGAGAAGTGATGATTCATCAACCTAGCTTAGGAGGTTATTTCCAAGCTACTAGTGCAGATATCGAAATACAAGCAGAACAAATAAGAAAAACCAAAGAGTTAGGTGCTAAAATATTAGCAAAAAACTGTGGTAAAACGATGGAACAAATTATGGCCGATTTTGATAGAGACTACTGGATGAATGCGGAAGAAGCAGTAGCCTATGGTATTGTAGATAGCATCGCTAAAAAATTATAACGAAACTATAAAGATGAATAAAGCAGAAGCGATACAATGTTCTTTTTGCGGACGTAAAAGAGAAGAAGTAAAAATCCTGATAGCAGGACAAGAGGGACATATATGCGAACACTGTATTGAACATGCGCATGAAATTATTGCTAAAGAGTTTCATCAAAAAAAAGGAGAAGGTAAAGCAGGCACTTTAAAAGTGCAGAAGCCAATGGCCATTAAAGCATTCCTAGATCAATATATTATTGGACAAGAAGATGCTAAAAAAATATTATCGGTAGCGGTATATAATCATTTTAAAAGAATCAACTTACCCACCTCCAATAAAAACGAAGTGGAAATTGAAAAGAGTAATGTGATTATGATTGGTGAAACAGGAACTGGAAAAACCTTATTAGCCAAAACCATTGCCAAACTATTGAATGTTCCCTTTGCCATCGTGGATGCTACTGTATTTACAGAAGCAGGTTATGTAGGTGAAGATGTGGAAAGTATGCTAACACGTTTATTACAAAACTGCGACTATGATATAGAAGCGGCACAAAGAGGCATTGTATATATTGACGAAATTGATAAGATTGCCCGTAAAGGCGACAACCCTTCTATTACAAGAGATGTGAGTGGAGAAGGCGTTCAACAAGGTTTATTGAAAATGTTAGAAGGCACAGAAGTATTAGTACCCCCTCAAGGTGGTCGCAAACATCCCGATCAGAAAATGATCAAAGTAGATACTAAAAATATCTTATTTATTTGTGGCGGTGCTTTTGATGGCATCGATAAAATCATTGCTCGTCGAATTAACACCAATGCGATTGGTTTTAGTGTAAACAAAGAAGAGCAAGAATTACAAAGAAAAAATTTACTACGTTTTGTAAATGCACAAGACATTAAAAGTTTTGGTTTGATCCCTGAAATGTTAGGTCGTCTCCCAATTATTACACATTTGGAGCCCTTAGATATTGATACCTTAAGAAGTATTTTGACCGAACCTAAAAATGCTTTAATCAAACAATACACTGAGTTATTTGCAATTGAAAATATCAAATTAACAATCGAACCTGATGTATATGATTTTGTAGTTGAAAAAGCAATGGAATATAAATTAGGAGCTAGAGGTTTAAGAAGTATTTGTGAAAGTTTATTTACACAGGCCATGTTTGAATTACCAGGAACCAACGCCACCGAATTTAATGTGAGTTTGGACTATGCAAAAAACATGTTTGATAAAAGCAAATTGAGCACCTTAAAAGTAGCATAACCTTACATTATCATTTCAACTTATACATTTGTATTATAAGTTTTACAAAAGACTATTTTAAATAAGAAATTCAAAAAAATAAATCATGCAAGAATTAATCGATCGCTTAGTAAAAGAAACAGGAGTGACTCCAGAACAAGCAAAACAATCTATTGAAACCATTGCCGCATTCGTAAAAGAAAAATTCCCTATGTTAGGTGGTGCCGTGAATCAGATATTTAAGTCCGCAAAATAGAGGATTGAATTGTATTTACGCCATCGTTTTCGTAAATGTAAAATCCTCCCGAAGGAGGATTTTCAAGCAAGCAATCGAAAACTAGGATTTTATTCCTTCCCAATACTAATATTTTTTTTAGTAACTCTTGCTTTTTCTTATTAGAATTTGTTCTTATATCCTGCACAAATCTTTCAAAAAATTGATTACCAATCATTTATAATAATTTTGGAAGTGAGTATTGTAGCCTGATCTTGGGTTAAATCAAACATTATTACCAGGTTTTTCCAACCCATCTCCCCTCCCTGTTTTTTTCTGAGCGCTAAGATTTGAAAGATTTGTTGGTCGGAAAACAAATCCAAAGACTTCCATTGATTAAAATTCATGGTACGACTATTCAAAATATTTTTTACGTTTTTGTCAACCCTTAAATGTGGTTTTAAGACTTGAAACAAACTATCTGTTATACCATATACTTTAGGCAGTTCGTAAATAGAATAAAACATGCCATGACTTTTTTGATACTGTTGAATACTTTGGATTTGCAAATCAGTCAAAGTTGTTTTTTGTTTCCACTCTAAAACACTTGCTTCATTTAAATTAATAGTCCATAATTTTTCTTTACTATTGATGGAATGAATTTGAATGTAGGGAACTAAAGCATTTGCTAAAAGGGAATCCAACCCATAGAGTTTAAATATATCTTCCTTTTTATAAAACCTTCCTCCCCTACTTCTATATTTTAACAAGGTTTTGGCTTGCCTGGAGGACATGCCTAATAATAAAGCTTGCTGGCTATCAATCGTATTGGGATCAAAAACAAAAAAGGTTGAAGGCAAAGAATTCGTTTCTTTTGAATCATAAGAGTGATTACTTAATGATTCATATTGACGTCGACTCCATTGCTTTTGCTGATTGGGAATAGTATTATTACGATACGATAATAACCCACTCCACATAAAACTGATGGTTAATAAAATGCCTAATACCCACACCCCTCTTTTTTCTTTTTTTGAAAAAATGAAATAATCACCCTTAATACCTAACATAAAAACTGTTTGGCACTAGATAATGTTTCTATGATTCCTTTAAAAACGTATTAATTCGAGCTAGAATAGGTATAATTACCCTCTATAATGAGAACTGTAGCCCATCATATGCTAGATGAACTCCTTTAGGCAAACTCGCATCTACTTCTTGATGAAGTCCAATTTGATGGCTAAAATGTATGAAATATACAGTAGGTATAGATAAAGTAGCCACTAAATCCAATGCTTGTTCTAAAGTAAAATGAGTAGGATGTGGTTCTTTTCTTAAAGCATTTAATATTAAAACCTGGGACCCTTTTACTTTTTCCAATTCGGATTCGGAAATATAATTGGCATCTGTGATATAACTCATATCTCCTATTCGATACCCCAATACAGGCATATCACGATGCATTACATGAATAGGCCGAAAATTTATATCTCCCACCATAAAATTATCTTGATCAATAGTATGCAAAATCATCTCCGGCAATCCTACCTCTTTTCTTTCTTCAAACGCATAATAAAAATCACGCTTAATAGCTACTTGTGTAATTTCATTTGCATAAATATGCATCGGCTTTTGTGAGAAAAAATTGAAAGGCCTAATATCATCTAATCCAGCATAATGATCTCGGTGAGGGTGGGTAAAAACAACCGCGTCCAATTTAGTGGTATTTGTTCGCAGCATTTGAAATCTAAAATCGGGAGTGGTATCAATCACCACGGAAGTGGTTGCTGTTTCAATTTTCAAACTGGTACGCAACCTTTTATCCAATGGATCATTGGAAGCACAAACCGCACAATTACATCCAATTAAAGGGACTCCTGTGCTTGTTCCAGAACCTAAAATGGTAAAATGTAACAATGCAATTTGAATTGTATATAATTTAAAATATGCCCCACACCACTTACGATTTAACTAAGCAGTGACTAAAGAAAGTTTTTTTACCTCTTCGTATAACTTTTGAGAATCGTGTGTTAATTTATCAAATTGAATATCCAATTGAGGAATTAACTCTATTAAAGTATTAATACGTGCTTCTAAATTTAGAAATTTATTCAACACCACAATTCTTTTTGATTCTAATAAGCACCAGCCACTTTGGAAGTTTCCGCGCTCATATCTTACCACAAATTCTGATTCTCCTAAAATATCTTCTAATTTGTCTAAAGTAGTTTGCGTCAATTTCATATTATGCATTGATTTATAAGGTAGTAAGTGGACATACAAATATAGTTTTTTGTGGCTCTGAGGCTCGAAATAAACGGGATGAGTTATTCACATTTCGTACCTTTGTGAACACGAAACGCTTATGGCAGTCCAACCAAGAAAAATAATCAACGACCCGGTTCATGGGTTTATAACAATCAATGACCCGCTCATTTTTGAAATCATCTCCCACCCTTTTTATCAAAGACTCAGGAGAATTCACCAAATGGCATTGGCGCAATTAGTCTATCCTGGTGCTGTGCATACCCGTTTACATCATTCCTTAGGGGCATACCATTTAATGTGTACCGCTATTGCCGAATTAAAAGATAAAGGAATTGACATTACAGACGAGGAGGCTCAAGCGGCAAAAGCAGCTATCCTTTTACATGATATTGGACATGGCCCATTTTCACATGCCTTGGAACATGTTTTATTAAAAGGAGTTTCGCATGAGGACCTTTCCTTACTTATTATGAAGTCCCTGAATACCGAAGACAATGTGAAACTGAAAGGGAAATTAATTTTAGCGATTCAAATTTTCACTAATCAATACCCTAAAAAGTTTTTACACCAATTAATTAGTGGGCAATTAGATGTGGATCGTTTAGATTATTTATCTCGCGATAGTTTTTTCACCGGAGTAAGTGAGGGCGTGATTGGCTATCAACGTATTTTAAAAATGTTGACGGTACAAGATCAAGCATTAGTGGTAGAAGAAAAAGGAATTACGAGCGTTGAAAAATTTTTAGTTTCAAGAAGACTTATGTATTGGCAAGTATATATGCATAAGTCGGTAGTAGCTGCAGAAAAAATGTTGGTTAAGATTATGGAACGTGCGCAATGGCTGCATCAACATGCTACCGAAAGTATTGCAACAGGATCCTCTTTAGATGATTTTTTAGCCCCCTTTTCGGGAAAGATAGAAGATATAGACCTTAAGGCTTATTGTCAATTAGACGATATTGATATTTTGAGTGCTATTAAAAAATGGCAGCATCATTCGGATAAAGTATTATCTATTTTATGTAGTCGAATTTTAAATAGAAAATGTTTTAAATGCAGGATGCAATCTGAACCTATTAGTGATCAAGAATGGAATAAAGCCTGCCAGCAAGTGAAAACACAATTTGATTTGAGCGATGACGAATTAAGTTACTTGTGTTTTAAAGGAGAAGCCTCCAATACTTTGTATAAACAAGGGGATGAAACCATTAAAATTTTGCTAAAAAATGGAGATTTAAGCACTATTTCAGAGATAGATAACGCATTAATCAATGAAAGTCTTTCTGCCCCCATTAAAAAATTTTACATTTGTTTACTCAATGAATAACCCCCCAATTAATTTTTAGCGCATGCTTCAATTTAGTGCACAACAAATAGCTTTAATGATTCAAGGAACTATCGAAGGTGACGCTTCGGTATCTGTGAATAATTTTGGTAAAATTGAGGAAGCCCAATCAGGAGATATTTCCTTTTTAGCGAATCCTAAATACGAAGATTTTTTATATACTACCAAGGCGTCAATCATTATCATAAATGATTCCTTAGTTTTAAAATCTGCACTCACGGCCACTTTAATTAGAGTCCCAGATGCCTATGCTGCATTTGCTACGCTATTAACACAATACCAAACATTAAATGCTCAGCAATTAGTGGGTATTCAACAGCCTTCTTATATAGCTGCAACCGCCAGCTTAGGGGAAAATATTTTCGT
>Ga0214919_10006629_pt1 | contig 15847 bp, 10 predicted proteins | sample LL1503_MetaG_FD_177994 | JGI IMG/M metagenome (GOLD analysis project Ga0214919, IMG submission 177994) | Freshwater microbial communities from Lake Lanier, Atlanta, Georgia, United States - LL-1503 | ecosystem: Environmental > Aquatic > Freshwater > Lake | place: USA: Georgia | collected... | reverse complement strand
TCCAACAAAAATTACTACTGCAGGATCTCAAAATTATGCAGAGCCAACAGGTACTGGTACATTTTCAGGAATTAGTTCTGATGTTTCTGGTTATAAACTTACCCCAGGTACAACGTATAACTTTAGAGCATATGCAACTAATTCAACCACTGGTTATACAGCTTATGGATCTGATGTTTCTGTATATATTCCACTTGATAATGCAACTGCTACATTAGTTAATTCAGTTACTAATGTAACTACAACTTCATTTGATATAACAACTTATACCATTAACGCAGGAAATTATTATCCAATATCAGAAAGCGGGGTTGTATATGGAGCTAGTAATCCTCCAACAATTGGGAATAGTAAAGTTTTAGGAACTGTAGGTCCTGCTTCAATTACTAATTTAACTCCAAGCACTACATATTTTGTAAGATCATTTGTTACTAACGCTGTGAAAACAACTTATTCAACTGTTATAGTACAACAAGCAACAAACTTTGCATTTTCAATTAAATATGCTTATTCTATAAGAAGAGTTGTTCCTGGATATACAGGTCCTTTAATACAAGTTGCAAATGGATCAGCTGCTAATAGAACAGTACAAGACTTTCCACTTATTACTGGTGGTGAGTTAGTTGAAGCGGACATAACAAATTTTGTATCATCAACAAATACTGGTTATATTAGCAAATGGTATGACCAGAGTGGTAATGGATACCATCTTGGAGAGACTCCTGTACCGGGAAGAGAGCCTTCTATAGTTGCTGTTGGTAAGATAATGAGAAAAATAAATGGAAAACCTGCAATTCATTTTGCAGGAGGTGTTGCTAATATTAAAACAGCAACGGTTACAGGAGCAATTGCAGAAAATAATTTATCAACATTTATAGTTATGACCAGCAATTCTACTACTGTATCTCAAAATATTGCAATTTATGGGTCAAGTGGATACAGATCAACTACTGGTGGAAATGATGTTGTGTATTATAATGCCGCTAACAGAATTACCACAGGAGCCACTAATTCAAATAATAAAGTATACAGTACTTTAAGTACAACTACTGGTATTAATGCGTGGAGAAATAATGTTTCTTCAGGGGCTCAGACAAACACAACAGCTGCTGATATAGCAAGGGTTATAACTTTAGGTTATTCACCTATAGGACAATTTAATACATATTCATCATTTTTAGGAACCGTTCAAGAACTTGTATTCTATAATGGTAACGTAGATCAAGATGTGAATACTACTACAACTAGAACAAATATAACAAATGAAATGATGGATTACTACGGACCAATAGTACCATAAATTAAAACAAAATAATATGATAACAATTAACACAAAGAAAGAGATTGAAATTAGAAATGCTACCTATGAAGTTATAGGTAGCAGCGTGGTAACACTGTCAGTGCAAAACATAATGCAAGACAGAAATGGAGTTACTGCTAGTGGATTTTACTATTACACTAAAGAGGATGGTGAAGTAGTAAAGCTAAAGGATAATAGAACATATATGTCTTGGGAGCAGATTGAAGAAACAGAATTTAATAGTTTAAAACCTATGACAGATGTGAACTACAAAGAAGCTAATTTTGAAAGATTAAAAGAATTTGTTGTATTAAAATTAGCTGAGGAGTCTGGTAAGAACTTTGGCATTTTAATAGAGGATTGGGATATATGACATAATAAATAAAATCAATATAAAATAATATATAATAATTTAAAACAAAAATAAAATGATACAATTTAATTGGATTATTTTAGCAATGAAATGTAAAGTAGAAGTAGAAGGTTTAAGTGATGTGGTAATAACTATTCACTGGGAATATAATGCTACAAAAGATATTGATGAGAAAACTTATTTTGCTGAAAGTTATGGAGTAACACCAGTTCCAATGCCTTCTAGAGATAATTTTATTCCTTATAAAGAATTAACTAAAGGACAAGTAACTGGTTGGATAGAAGATATATTAAATATAACCACTATGCAGTTAGCATTAGAGGCTAATATAGAATTACAAATTAATCCAATAGATGTTACATTGCTACCACCATTTGAAAATTAATTAATAAAATATTTATAAAGTAATAAATAAATTATATATTTGTAAAATAATTTAAAAACCTAAAAAAATGGCAAAGACACAATTATTAAAAAATGAAATATCTGAAGTAGAAAAACTTACATCAGAAGAATTAAAAATTTTAGTTGATGTTCAACAAAAAATTAATAACATTACTTTAAATTTAGGTAATGCTGAATTAGCTAAACAAGCTATGTTTGTTCATTATAATGAAATAAAAGCAGAATGGGATGTTATTGCAAAATCAATGGAAGATAAGTATGGTCAGGTTAATGTAAATTTATCTGATGGTACTATTTCTGCAATAGATTCCTCTACTGATTCATTAGTATAAATTTTATTACATAAATAATTTTATAAAAAATTTTATAACTGAACTTTTCTTGTTTGGTTATAAAATTTTTTGTATATTATAATTGTATAGATTGTAACAATATATTACATTATAGTAAAAAGAATATTTATGATACCAACAAATTCAAGTAGTTCAACAAATGGTTGTGATAGTATTTCATCAAACTGTGTTATTTGGCAAGGTCCTGACATCAGTTGTATAAACCTTTGTAATGGAGATACAATAAGTGATGTAACAGCTAAATTAGCTGAACTAGTATGTACATTAATTACAGAGGGTGTAGCATCTAATCCTAATTTAACAGGTTTAGATTTAACATGTCTTAATATACCAGGTACTACACCTACTACATTAGTTCCTGTTTTACAAGAAATGGTTGATGCAATATGTGTAAAAAATACACCTGCAGTTCCATATGTATTACCTACAATGACTTTACCAGCCTGTTTGGTTTATAATGATCCATCAGGAAATCCAGTTACACAATTACGTTTAGATTTATTTACAACTCTTATTGCTAATAAAGTTTGTGATATACTTACTACAATAGTTTATATACAAACAACATTAACTAATTATAATACTAGATTAAATGTTTTAGAAGCATGTGTTTTACCATGTTCAGGTGCTACAGTAGAAACTCAAGTTATTCCAACATGTATAATTAATGTTGGTGTATTAACAAATGTATCTGTTTTATTACTTGCTTTAGAAGTAAGGTTTTGTGCATTAGAAACTGCTGTAGGTTTACCTGCTGCAATTAATGCTACTATTTCTCAAGGATCATGTATATTATCAACTACAACAACATTAGCAGATCCAACAGTATCTTATGGTTCAATACCTGGATGGAATAATACTCCAGTTAATTTAGCACAAACTACACAAAATATATGGGCTGTGTTGTGTGATATGTATGAAGCTGTTTCAAACATTCAAATTAACTGTTGTCCTTCTGGATGTTCTAGTGTTACTTTTGGTTATAATACATCAAATATATTAGCAAGTAATGGTACAATAACCGGTCTTAATTTTAATTTCCAAAATACAACAGGTACTGGTTCTGTTATACCAGCAACATTTAATGATTGCGCTGGTAGTACTATTATTACTATTAGAGATAGTAATAATGTTGCAATTACAAGTACAGTGAGTGTTGCCTCTTTGCAAAATTCTGCAGGTGGGGTTACTATATCATTACCGAGTTTAAATACTTATGGTACATTAACTACTAGTGTAGCATTTTGTGTTACAGATGGTAGAGATACATGTAATGATACAATAGTTAAATCAGTTGATGGAATTATACCATGTCCAACATTAATTGCTAGTGATATTACAGATACAGGAGCAACTGTTACATTTACAAATGCTTTAGGTTTAACACCAGTTTATATTATAGATATACGTAATACTGCAACAAATGTTATTGTAGAAACATATACACAAAATAATCCAGGTCCAACAGTAACACATGATTTTACAAGTTTGGCTTCAGGTACAGACTATACAGTAAGTGTAACTATTCAAGTTGGCGGTATAACTAAAGTATGTACAGATACTATTACCTTTCAAACAACAGCAAGTACTCCAGTTATTACTACTGTTACAGAAATAAATATATGGTTTGATAGTTCAGGGTCTATGAATAGTACATTAACACCATTGCAAACTATGCAATCTACATTATTAAAAAATTGTATAGGTCCTCTTTATGGATATGATCCATTAGTACCCGGTAGTGATACAGTATATAATGAAAGAGTAAAAGTAAATAGTATTGCTGATGAAAGATTTGTATCATGGTTAGGTACAGGACGTAATTTTGGAAGAACTGCAGATCCAACAGTAAATCAAGTTCTTAATCTTACTTTTGCAGATGAATCTAATATTTATGGATATGGAGGAACTGAAGTATTTAACCCTAATATAATAGCTGCACAATATGCTACTGATGTTACTACATTAAGAGCTAACCTTGTAACAACTCCTGGTATAAAAGGTATTGCTTTTAGAGTGAATACAGGTCCAAATTCTTATCCAGGGTTTAGAGCATTGACACAAGCAACTTTTGTGAATACTGGTATTTATACACCTAATGCTAATATTAGTGATTTAACTGGATTTACTTATCAACTAGATACAACTGCAGGATCAACTGCAGCATACTATTTAACTCAAGTTACTAATGGATTAACTACTTTAGGATTTGCTGTTTCATGTTAAATCTTAATAAATTTAGTTTAATAAATTAAAATAAAATATAAAAATATGGCTTGTAATTGTTCAAAATGTAGTGGTAGTTGTGGTTGTGCTGATGCAGCATTAACTAATCCTTGTACATATACTGACTGTAGTGTTGGTAGTGAAAGATGTGATGATATACAATGTGCAGAATGTGTTAGTTATTGTGGAACTTCTTTTCAAATAGGTGCTCCCGGAACATTATTGCAAATAGCTAAAGGTGAAAGACTTGATTCTATTATACAAAAATTTGCTATGATATTATCTAATGGTTTAGGTTTGTGTACATCTAATGATTTACAACATGATCCATTTAATGTATATGCAGGTATTGTTACAAAAAATACAGCATCTATATTATGGAATGGAACTTGGAGTAGTAGTACAGGTGTCAATATTTATTATAATACACAAGTTGCTCCTGGCTCATGGGTTTTGGCTAATCCAACTCCAATAGTAACAACTATATTTAATTATACAATAACAAATCTTTTAGCTAGTACAGCATATAAAGTAAAAGTAGTAGATGTTGGTAATTCAGGATTATGTAAACCAATAGAAATTTTATTTTCTACACCAGCAACATAATATAAAAAAATAACAATGGTGATAGTTTGTTGGTTTTCTGTCACAGGCGTTGAGAGGTTGGGGTAACTCAACCTCTTTTTTTTTAAATAAACCTTTAATATTAAAAAAAATATTTACATTTACATAATTAATTTTAAAAAAAATTTTATGAGTTATTTAAAAAATAAAATATTTGAGTCATTAAAATGGAAAAAATCATCAGCTTACTGTGCGTCAAGACTAGGAATATCAGAGGAAGAATATGTTAAAATCAAAGGGCAAGTTCTAAATAAATTTAAACAAGTACATAAACAAGATTCTAAAATAACTGAGTCTGTAGATTTAGAAAAAGGTCAATCAACAATTTCAGGTTCTTTTACTTATGAACCAAAAACTGCAGAAGAGATAATTAAACTTTTAAAGATTGATACAACGGTTTGGAAATTATCACAATATTGGAATAAACAAATGGGTGACCATTGGAGAGTTTCAGCTTTAATAACTAAAATTAAAGAAAATACTAAAGAAGACTTATTAGTAAATCTTTTAAATAATTGGGAACCAAAGGTTTACCAAACTACTACAAATAAAATCCATGACTCTAATAAAGAAGATGTATGTGGAATAATATCTTTACAAGATATTCATTTTGGAAAACAAGGAAATGAAACTATTGATAAAGATTTTGAAGATACTATAAAAAACTTATTAAACAAAGGTGTAGCATCACATAACATCAAAGTATTATATTTTGTTGTTGGTGGTGACTTAATCAATATGGATACTTTTGCTGGTACAACTACTGGAGGTACACCTGTTGATAATTGTATGTCTGTAACAGATGCTTACATGCAAGCCTTTGATGCAATGCATTGGGCTATAGGTTATATAAAGCAATACTGTGAAAAACTTGTAGTAGTATATGTACCTGGTAATCATGATAGATTATCTTCACATCATTTGGTGCATGCTCTATCTAAATCTATTTATAATGAAGGAGATATAGAATGGGATATAAAGTATGAAGAAAGAAAAGTACATGTATGGCATAATAACTTTAATGCATTTGAACATGGAGATAAAACAAGTAAAAATAATCCTTTAATATATGCATCAGAATATCCTAAAGAATGGGGTAACACAATAAATAGAACATTATATAAAGGACATATTCATACAGATAGAAAAGTAGAGTACATGACATCTAATGAGACAGCAGGTTTTATAGAGAAGACTCTTCCTAGTTTAGGTAAAACAGATTATTATCATTACAGTAATAAATATACAGGTAATAGAAGATCAGGTAAATTAGAACTACAAGATCCAATTTTAGGAAATATATGTGAATTAACTTATCAATCAATATAAAGAAGCAACTTAAATTTCATTAAGTGGTCTTTTTTTTGTAAATTATAAATATAACTATATGATTAATAATTTTAAAAAACCAGATTTAACAGCACCAAGATACAGAGAAAAAAGATTGGGTATATTAAATGAGGAAACAATAAAAGAATTTAAAGAAAAAAAACCTTTATATTTTAATATAGATAATGATAAATTAAAAAAAATAATAAAGCTTTATAATATAAATTTATGGCAAGCAGTAATTAAAAATAGAGATGGTGTAGAATTACCTGATTCATTGGGATATTTATTTATTGGAACATGTCCTTCTTCTAAAACGGTAAATACAAATTATGCATTATCTCAACAATATGGTAAAGTATTACAAAATAAAAATTGGGAGACTGATGGTAATTTAGGAAAAATATTTTATACTAACTGGTCAACAAAATATAGATTTAAAAATAGAGAGTTATGGGCATTTACAGCATGTAGAGAATTTAAAAGATCAGTAGCTAAAACCTATCCTGAAAGTTGGACTAAGTATGTTGTAATGAAGAACAAATATAGAGTAGCTCATTTATATGATATGAATACAGAAGAAACCAAAAAAGAATTAGAGTCTTATAATGAATTTGAAACATAAACAAAATGTCACAGATAATAATAGCAGAAGCAGTATCAAGAATAAGAGGTCAGGTAAAAGCTGAGGTTCAAGATTCTTTTGTTACAGATAGATATATCTATAGTTTAATAGAAAAGTTTGCTCAAGTATTAATGAGAAGACAGGATTCATTAAACAAATTAATGAAATTTAATTCTGTATGGAAAGCTCTTCCGTATGTTGAGTTAATTGATGTAGATAAAGTAGAAGCTGGTTGTTCTGGAATAACTAGTGGTTGTACAATCAAACGTACAAAACTTAAATTACCTTCTATGATTGAGGGTTATTGGGGCCCGCTTATACGTACTGTAACTTCAATAGATGGTTCACAAGAACTTCAAGCTACATATCCTGGAACATATACATCCATGACTAAAACAACATCTTTTAGATATAATAAAACAAAATATTTTTGGTGGATAGATGGTTATATTTATTCACCTAATATTGAATGGGATGCTATTAGAGTTGAGGGAGTATTTAATGATGATGTTACAAAATGGAATTGTGATACAAAAGATGATTGTACTCCAAGATATAAACAACCAATTTATATACCTGAAGCAATGTTTGCAGAAATTGAATCTCAAATTATAAATGTTATGATGAATACAATGAAAGTACCAAGTGATGATTCTGATAATAAACAAAATATAAATAGATAATGAGCGTATCACATAAATATAGAACATTCAGTCAATTATATGAAGATGTTGCAGTTGATTTTACTTCTTATTCATTAGAAGGTTTAATTGAACCACAACAATTAATTAAAGTTGCTACTAGAATTAATTATGAACTTGGTTTAAAAATACATAGAACTAAAGAAACAATAATTGATGTTGAACATGGTAGAGCACAATTACCTAGAGACTTTGCATATATTAATTATGCATTTCTTTGTGGTGAATATCATATTAATGCAACAATGCCATCAGGTACTCATGTTGAAACTTTTAATGATGTACCTTATGTACTAGCACCTGGAGAAACTACTGCTTGTGGTACAAAAAATAATTGTACAGATGTATGTGTAATTAAAACATGTGAAGATAAAGATGGTTATCAGTTAGTTCAAAGAATTTCCCCAAATCAATATAGAACATATAGTACATGGACTGAATTAAAAATTCAAGATATAAATCAACAAAGTTGTTTTTGTCCTGATTTAGCTGCTCAAGCACCAGACATTGCACAAATAGTTGATGGATTTTTAATTACTAATTTTGTTAGTGGTAGAGTTTATATAAGTTATCAAGGAGCTATGGAATCTCCTGATGGAGACTTATTAGTTCTTGATCAACCACTTTGTAATGAGTATTATGAATATGCATTAAAACAAAGAATATTAGAAAATATGATTTGGCAGGGTGAGCAAATGGCTCCTCAATTACAATTAGTGGAATCACGTTTAAGACCTGCAAGAAACAATGCTTTATCATTTGTAAATACACCTGATTTTGCAGAGATGCAAAAAGTTTTTACAATGAATAGAAGAGCTCAATATCATAATTATTATAATATGTTTATGAGTCATGCACCTTATAATCCAAGACTTCATAGGGGAATTAATACATCAAGTAGTATTAATAATCCTACACATCAATAAAGAATTAAATTGTTATGGCACAAGAAAATAATAATCCAAATACATCATCTGTAAATACTAATTCATTCATAAAAGGAATGAATAAAGATATTACGCAGGCAATGGAACCAAAAGAAAGTTGGTGGCATGCACGTAATGCTGCAAATAATTCTACTGATGGAGATCTTGGTGTAATTGGTAATGAACCATCAAATTTACAATGTGGTATAATACCATATACAATTATAGGTGCTATACATAGATATGGTGATCAATGGGTTGTATACTCTACTGATGATATAAATTCAGAAATTGGAAGATTTGATGATAGTCAATGTAAATATGAAGTTATTGTAAATGATCCTTGTTTAAACTTTAATAGAAAATATTTAATTACCGGTGCAGCAAAAGAAAATTTTGATTGTACATGGCAAGTATATTGGGATGATGGAAATAATCCATCACGCTCATTAAACATTGATGATGTACCATGGATTCAAACTGTAACATCTGCACTTGGTGATGCATGTATTACATATGCTGATACAAAAAGTTTAAATTGTGAAAAAATAAGATTGGCTCCTTTACTTGATACACCATGTATTAGTTTAACTAGATCAATAGATGGGGGTATGTTACAAAATGGAGCATATCAAGCGTTTGTTGCTTATGTTGAAAATGAACAAAAAGTAACTGACTATATTGGTATTTCTAATATTCAAACATTATGGTCACACTCTGGTACAGGAGGTTCATTAAATATTAGATTAAGTAATTTAGATAAAGATTATGATTACTATGAGTTAGTATTACTTATAAGAAATCAAGGTCAGATATATGCAAAGCGTATAGGTCTTTATAGTACACAACAACAAGATATTAATGTTGATTATATTGATGATACATTAGTTGCAGTAAGTTTAAAAACAATACCACAAAGAAGTTCTGCTTATGAAAAATCAAATGCAATGTATGTTGTAAATGATTGGTTAATAAGACAAGGTCCTGTAACTCAATTTGATTTTAACTATCAACCAATAGCAAATGATATTAAAGTTAATTGGGTAGCAAATCAAATAGATGCAAGTTATTATCATTTAGGTGGTAATAAAATGGGATTCTTAAGAGATGAGCAATATGCTTTTTTTATTAGATGGATTTATAATACAGGAGAAAGATCTTCTTCATATCATATTCCAGGAAGAGCACCAAGACCATTTACAACGCCTTCAGGGACATATTTAGAAACAGACATAATAGTTGGTGATAATGTTTTAGATACTGCTGGAGATCCTTTATATAAGGTTTATAATACAGGAACAATTACAGCATCTAATTTAACAGAAGTTCAAACTGATGGTTCATTAATTATTGCTAGAGGTGAGATGGGTTATTGGGAATCAACTGAAAGATATCCAGCTAATAGACCTGATATATGGGGTGACCTTTGTGGTTTACCAATTAGACATCATAAGTTTCCTACTGAAGAAGTGGGGAGTGCGGGTTCACCATTGCATATAAGTACAACAGGTGGAGATTTAATTAATGTATTAGGTGTTGAATTTACAAATATTGGAAGACCAAAAAATAATGATGGTACATATATAACAAATGTAGTTGGTTATGAAATATTAAGAGGATCTAGAGCTGGTGCTAAATCTATTTTAGCAAAAGGTTTATTTAGAAATATGCGTAAGTATACTGTACCTAATACGGAAAATTTAATAGGCAGTTCTGTTCAAGGTTTATATCCTAATTATCCATATAATGATTTAAGACCTGATGTTTATTTCCATGATGGAGAACGTAACTCTATTCATAGGACGGAAGGTTGTGATAATTTTACTCAATCAATAATAGATTTTAAACCATTAGGTTCAAAACCTGCTATAGATGGTGAACCTTCTGGATATTCAAAAAAAGTATTTAGTTTTTCATCTCCTGATTTGATGTTTACTAAACCATTTCTTAATGCTTATGAAACTAGGATTTATGGATATTTAAGTGGTAATCAATCTGGTTCTTTTATAGCGTCTGAAGATCATCCTCAATTTAAATTAATAAGAAATGGTACAGCAATACTAGGTGCTATTATGGGAATAGGTTATGCTTTAGCTCAAATTCATGGAGATAGTGGAACCACAAGATCATCAGGGACTTCTGGAGGTTGGTTAGCGGATGATTTTCTTCTAGCAGTTAGTTCAGGTGGTTCAACAGGTGTTGTTGGAGCAAATGCTACTTCAAATATAGCTGGTGCAGGCGTTAATAAAGTAAAACTTATTGCAATTAATACCGCATATGCAAGTTTTATTAATGGTATAGGTTTAACTGATTTATGGCTTGGTGGTGCAGCTTTGAATACTGCAAATCAGGCTTTTGATAAGGCTGCTCAACTAGTAGGTATAGCTCCTGCAGGAAGAAGTGGTGAATTTACAACTACTAATGTTCAAAATACAGCATTTTCTCAATTACCTGCTGTACTTAAAGCAGCGGTAGGATTAATGACAACATCTGCTAACATTGCTATTGGAGGTAATGAAATTATAGAATTGGTTTATAATTTAGTTAATAAATCTGATTTTGTATTAAAATATAATTCAGTTGGTTTATTTAATAAATTTGATAAAATTAATACAGGATTATTTAGAATTAAAAATACAGATTCAAATTACTTAGGTCAATCATTTCAATCATTTGATAATGGAAGATATAAAATAAATAATTTATTTAGACCTACCACTGTAGCAATTTCTTTAGATAAAGATATTACTGAACCAACTGTAATTGATAAATCAAGATTTACAGTTGGTGGAGATGTAAATACTAATGGTACAATTAATATTTTTACTGATGCTTATTTACTTGATCCATCAACAAAAAAAATAACATCTATATCTGCTTACTATGGTGCTCTTAAATTTAATTTTGATAATCAGTATGGTCAATTAGATGGTATCAAACAAATTCAAATGAGAGGTTGTGTAGAATACATAGATCCTACTAAACCTGATGCATTTAAATATTCTAGTTCAGCTATATTTAGTGGTGACATATTTATTACTAGATATACTGAAAAAGTTATTATGCCAATATTTGCACAATACTTATTAGGTCAACCTGATGAATTTACATATGATTATTCTCAACATGTTAATATACCTTATCCAAGATTTTGGTTAAATTCTCAAAAGTTTGATATGACTAAATTAAGTAAACAGTTAGTAACGTTTAGAGCTTTTAGTCAAAAAGGTTTGGATGCTTTATTACCTAATGATTTATTTTATTTAGATAGAGGTAATGATAGTTGTAATAATTTAATTGCTAGTATTACTACTAAATCTGATCCTAATCCAATGTTTGCTATGAGATATGCTTATATGTATTCTCATTCAAATGGTATACTAGATTTCTTTGTTGAGTCAGAAATTAATTTAGCTAATAGAGATTGGGAAGATAGAGCAGAAGCTAGAATATATGATGTATATGGATACAATGATGTAAAAGAATTATTTCATGCACAGATAGAAAAGAAAGATAACTTTTATAAATATGATGAATCATTAAGCCCATCTAAATTTGTAACACAGTTGGGAAGTTTTGGAGAAATTCAACCAAGATATTATGATCCATATGTTGCTGCTAATTGTTATGTTAGTTATCCAAAAAGATTAATTTATTCATTACAAGCTCAAAAAGAATCTAAGAAAGATTTCTGGAGAGTGTTCTTACCTTTTAATTATCAAGACTTTAAAAATAAAGTGAGTGTAATAAAACCTATAAATAAAAGTGGTGCTGTTATATTTTTTCCTTATTTATCCCCGCAAATGTTTCAAGGTTTAGATACTTTAAAAACATCTTTAGATACTAAACTTACTATTGGTGATGGTGGATTATTTAGTCAACCATTTCAAAATATTGTTAATTCAGATTTATCAAATGAATATGGTTCATGTGAAAGCTTAAGAAGTGTTATGAATACACCTGTAGGTTTATTTTTTATATCTCAAGCTCAAGGTAAAATATTTCACTTTACTGGTCAAACATTAGATCCAATATCTAATGCGGGAATGAAGTGGTGGTTTAATAAATACTTACCATCTCAACTTGTTAAACAATTTCCTGAATTAGAATTTTCACCATTATCTGATAATGCTGTAGTTGGTGTGGGTTGTCAAACAATATATGACCCTAATGATGATACAGTTTACTTTATGAAAAAAGATTATAGAGTTAAAGCTACTTACATTGCTGATGTTACATATTCTGAAATTGCAGGTTTTAAATTATCAGGAAATCTAATTACATTAGGTGATCCAATATATTTTGATGATTGTTCTTGGACAGTAAGTTATGATCCTAAAGCTAAAGCTTGGATATCATTTCATGATTGGCATCCTGAATTTGCATTACCAAGTATTAATCATTTCTTTACAACTAAGACTTTAACTACTATTGTTCCGCAATGTCCTCCTGGATATAATTTTAATTCTATTAATGGATTATGTGAAAGATCATTGAATATTACTGCTCCAGCTGTTGTAACAATAGATCAAATTAATTCTGTTGTTACTAATGAATCAGTTTGTACTTGCGCTCCTGGATATACAAAAGTATTTTTTAATCCAACAACTAATGTTTATACTTCAGCAACAGGCATGTGTAATAATATTACACCACCTGTTTGTAGAAAAGTAAGTTGTGCTTGTCCAACATCTCCTGCAGGAAGTGTTACTTCAACAACTGGAAACTGTGATGATGTTTATTTAGTAGGTAGCCCAACATATATAAATCCAAATCCACAAATTTGTAATTTTTATAAATATGAATCTACAATAGCTAATTATAAAGTTGGTTCATTTTGGAGACATAATACTAGATGTGATAGTTATGCTAATTTTTATGGTACTAATTATCCTTGGGAAGTAGAATTAGTTTCTAATACTGGACAAATGGTTAATACTGTTAAAAGTATGGAGTATCAGTTAGAATCTTATGTTTACAAAGGAGATATGGGATATGCTTGTAATGATGACAGATGGGAAGATTTAAATTTTAATTTTGATCAAACAGTTATTTATAACAATGAACAAGTGTCTGGATTATTACAATTAACTCCAGCACCATATAATAATCCTATATTAGAATTAAGTTATCCAATAGTCAATTTAAATAACATAAATATACTATGTTCTAAAGTTGAACAAAAATATAGATTTAATCAGTTCTATGATATTACTAATGATAGAGGGGAATTTACAAATGCTGAACAATCAATATGGGATACACAACCTAATGGATATGTAAAACTTTTAAATACTATAAATTTAAATTATAATAAAGCTCCATTACAACATAAGAAGTTTAGACATTACTATAATAATGTTATTTTAAGAAGAGTTAATTCAGGAAATAGAAAGATGTTATTAAGATTGAATAACACCAAATTACTTTTATCAATGAGATAATGGAGAAAAAGATACAACACACAGAACGTAGAGGATTACCCGGTGGTCCAAATGAAATGTTTAGTTATACTACAGGAGTATTTTCTACAGAAGGATTTAGAATGGATAGTCCAGATGTTAATAATTATCAAAACATTATTCCATCTGGGTCTATTACTATGAAAGAAAAAGATGGTAGCCCTTTAAGAAAGGGTGCAATCCATGGTATAGATAACTTAGGTAATGAACAAGTTATGTATCCTGGATTTGATTATCAATTTCCTGGTACAGAAGTAACAGAAACATTAATGGCTAAGATGGGTGGTGCTCTATTAGATAAAACTATTAAGTGTGGTAATTGTGGTTGGGAATGGAAAGCTGCTGATGGAGGATCTGATCTTTATGATTGCCATAAATGTAAAGGTGGCAAAGGTGTAGTAAAAGCACAAGTTGGTACTGAAACAAAACCATTAGGTGCTGGTAAGTATAATACTACTACAGGTAAAGTAGTAGATTGGGGAACTCCTGAATATGAAGCAGCTTATAATAGAGGTGAGGTATTATCTGATAAAGGTGTACCTTCTGAAGTAACTATGCAAGGAGGTACACTTCCTGAACTTGTTCTACAAAATAATTACAAAAGAGGTTTTCTAGAAAAGTACAGAGATAAGATTGTAGAAGAGAATAAAGATGCTGGTTTATTAGGTGCTATAATAGGAACACCTATTTCTGCAATAACAAGTCTTCCACAACTTGCAGCAACATATGGTATTACAGGTAAAATGCAAAGACCATCTGAAGCAATGGATATTCAAAATCCTTATGGTGCTATGGCGGTTGATGCTATAGCCGATCCTGCAAACTGGATTGGAGTAAGTGAGTTAACTGCATTAGGTAGATTAACAAAGGAACAAGCTCTTGCAAAATTAACAAAGATGACTAAGAGTGATGCATTAAATAATAAAGAAAGAATAGTTCATACTTTAGATGATTTACAAATTACTCCACAAGATGAAATACAAGATCTTCATAATAACTTATTAAATAAATTTAATACTGAAGAAGGAAAAAGAAGACTTGGATTACTTGGAATAGATAACACAAAATTAAATCCATCAGAACTTTCTTTTAAAAGCACCGGAAGTGGTTATTATCCATCTACTAATACTATGGATATAGATTTAGAAGAAGCTGCAAAATTAGGTATGGATCCATTAACGGTTTATCAACATGAAACAGGTCATTGGTTAACAAAACAATATGGAGATCAGTCTCCAACATTAATGCGTCAAAAGTTTTATGAATCACCAATAGATAAAGAATTTAGAAGTTCTTATCCTGAAAACTTTGCTGATGATTTGTTAGCTAAAAATCCTAATCCTGATTTTAATAAAGTTTCAAAAGAAACTTCTGCAGCATATATGTTAAATATTAAAGATGAGCCATTCCCTTTTCTTAGAGAAATGCGTCAAAATATGTTAAACAAAGGTTATATCAATGATGAGTATGATAATATATCTCAAGAAACAATAAATAAATTTATTAAGGAAAATCCAGATGAT